>Ga0256842_1002517_pt1 | contig 13070 bp, 5 predicted proteins | sample 4559240metaG_FD_185973 | JGI IMG/M metagenome (GOLD analysis project Ga0256842, IMG submission 185973) | Hydrothermal vent microbial communities from Guaymas Basin, Mexico - 4559-240 | ecosystem: Environmental > Aquatic > Marine > Hydrothermal vents | place: Mexico: Guaymas Basin | collected...
AAAATTCCTGAAACCTGTGTTTTCTGTTTATGTCATAATAGAGTTCTAAGGTGGATATTAAAAGGGATTTTCCAAAGCGTCTTGGTCTTAAAACAACAATGTGTCTTCCAGCGTTTTCAAGTACAGGAATAAAATGGGTTTTATCTACATAATAGTATTTATCAGATAGAACCTCAGCGGCATCAGCTATACCATAGGGAATTTTTTTAGGTGTTTGAGTCATAAAAAAGCTCCTTTAGGCTTTTTCTTATTTTAAACATATTTGTCTCACCTGTGCAATGCTGTTTTTTTGCATGTGCAGGATATGTTTGAGACTTATGTTTCAACATTGATAGTAGAAATAAGAAAATCAACCAAATTTTGTATAAAAATCCTACTATTTTGACAAACTTGGGTTAAGGAGAACGTAACATTGTAAATGCGTTATAGTTTATAAAATTTATTCCTTGCCCAGTGTCAAAATAGGCCAGGCATTTCCCTCATCGTCACCACCCCCAATTCCAATATAGTGAAAAACTAGCTAGTTTTAATCCATGAAAATCCATTTTATGATAAACCAAGGTAGTTCTTGATTTGTATTTTGTTTCTGGTAATATTTTTCTCATAAGACAACATTGGAGGAAAGTTAACTGCGGGGGAAATCTTAGAGAGACACTCATAGAGTTAATAAAGTCTAAAAAGCAACAGGATACGAATTCATGAAAGATATGTAAATTACAAAGGAGATAGTGTTTATTTGGAAAAGATAAACTTTTTTAGGTCAAGATTTGTAGGGGGGCGAAAATAAATTTCTCTATGTCAGGTTTAATAGACTTAAGGAGAATAGGATTTGTAAAGAATTTTTTTTCTAAACTAGTTATGAGTTTTTTAAACTAACATTAAAAAAAATACTCTTATTCGTAGGTCAATTGAATGTTAAAAATAGAATAACCAATATAAGATAAATGCAAATGAAGTATTGAGAGTTCTTGGGCAATATACAACATATTTAACTTTAAATTTTGTTTAATAAAAAAATCTTAATTTTAAAATGGATAGTAATTTAATAGAACAGAATAACATATTAGAAATCCTAAAAAGTTCACAACGACCTCTATCCCTGAGAGAAATTGGAACAAGATTGCGCATTGTTAATAAAAAAAGATTGCCAGATTATAAATTATGCAATTATCTTCGAAACCTGCAAAAAAGTGGAAAAGTTGTTTTAAGTAACGGTCGCTGGAAACTGTGTTCTCCACTTTCTAATATTTCCTCTGTTTCTGCATCTTTCAATTTTAATAAACCAAGTAAAGAATCTCAACCGCCGAAAGTGTCTTCCCCGTGGGATTTTTTTCGTAAATTAATTGCTTATTATCGCCAGTGCCTTCGTAATGAGGAAGGAGCCTATGCCTCAGCTTATCAAAATCAACTGGGCACAACTTTTTTGTATCTTCGACAATCTGGATATTGGCAGCCCCGACCTGGATTTTCTTGGAAAATATCTCTTCCGCTTGGTCCGCATCTCTCTTCATTTTTGAAGTTATTGCCAGCCTCTAGTGATGATCAGGCTTTAGTTTTAGGTTATCCTATTCATGCACTCTATATCAGAAAGGAAGCAGAGCCGGATATTGCTGTTATCAGACCTGTATTTTTTTATCAGGTTGAGGTTAGTGTCTCGCGTAACGCTTTGGAAATAATTCTCAGAAATTCGCGCCCAGAAATTAACTTAAGCTGGTTGGATTATTCTTTTGGTCGCAATGTTGATCGGCAAAAAATTTTCCTTTCAGCATGTGGATTTTTAAATAGTAATAGAACAGGTGATGAATTCCCCTCCTTTGAACGTGGTGAAAATGTTACAGGTTTTGAAAATCTTGTTGCAGCTTTAAGAACATTTCTTCCAGACAAGATAAAAGAGCCATTGGAGATTACATCTATAACAGATGAACCACTTTCTGAACCTTTTGAAACAGGAATTTATAATCGTGTTGTGCTTATGGTGGCAAAACGTACTAGATTCACGGCTACTCTTTTGAAAGAATTGGCTGCTATTGAAAAGTCTTCGGATGATGAACTTAATAAAACTGCTCTTCGTTATATCTTTTTGCAACAAGAAAAAGAACCAGAGGATAATACTGAACTGATTCATGAAAAGATTGTTGCAGACACAATGTCATTAAATCCTGAGCAACGGCGAGCTGTTGCATCTCTGTTGGAGCGTAACATCACTGTAATTACTGGTCCTCCAGGCACGGGTAAAAGTCAGGTGGTGTCAAGTGTCATAGCCAATGCGCGTTTAAAAAAACAGACAGTCTTATTTGCCAGTAGAAATCATAAAGCTATTGATGCAGTAGTTGAGAGACTTCGGGATAAGAAGGGTCGCCCTCTGATTGTTAGAACCAATTCAAAGGATGACCCGAATCTGAATTATTCATTTCAGCATGCTATTAAAGAATTGTTAGCTGAACAATTTGAAGAAGAGGCTCAGGTAAAATCCGAACGCATCAGGGAGGAATTGTTTTCTCTTTTAGAAGAACGTGGCCGCAAAGCTATTTATGCATATGAAGCTGCAAAAATTAAAGAAAAGTTAGGTGAGCTTGAAGAACAGCTAGCATATATTATACCTAAACTTCCACCTCATACAATCAAATTTATAGAAGATAACCCTAGCTTGTTTCCAGTTCAACCTGTTAATCTTTTTTTAAAAGAAGTTTACCGGTGCCTTAACTATCCTACTCATCAAGAATCACTCTGGACCAGAGTGTTGCAAATATTGAAAGCTATTTCAAATTTACGCTGGTACATAGCATGTCGTATTGCTTTTAAAAAAATTCCTGGATTACCTGAACTTCCCATGTGGCCAAGCCAATACACATTTAAAAATTTTCAGAAAAATATTTTGTTAATTGAAAATCTCAAGAAGTATTGTGAACTGCGGAAAAAATGTCGTCCATTAGAGGAAAAAGCAGGTGAGTTAATTCCTCAGGAAGAACTTGCTGAGGAAATAAAGGATCTTTCTCAGCGAATAACGGAAATAGTCCCTGAAGCTATATGTCTTGATATAGACAGTCGTAGAGGATTAAAACCTCATGATAACAGGGAGGAATTGACTGGTCTTCATGCAGCTATCAAAGCCATGAGGACAGGATTAGAAGAAGGACATATTAAGTGTGAAACTATACGCATACTCAATGAGAGGGTACCGAAAATACTCAAGGCATTTCCGTGCTGGGCAGTAACCAATCTTTCAGTGGGCTCACGCATACCTTTAGTTCCTGGAATGTTTGACCTGGCCATGATAGATGAGGCCAGTCAATCGGATATTCCCTCAGCGATTCCTATTTTATATCGGGCTCGCAGGGCAGGAGTTGTGGGAGATCCTTTCCAGTTATCACACACAACTAAATTGTCTCCAGCCAAAGATACTCTCTTAAGACGAAACGTTGGATTAACACGAATCGAAGATGCCAGATTTATCTATACTGAAAGCTCGCTTTATGATCTTTTTGCAAGCACCAATAATGTAGAACCTATATTTCTCAGTGAGACGTACCGGAGCGTAGAACCTATAGCTGAATATTCCAGTTTTACCTTTTACAGTGGGCGATTAAGAGTGGCTACAAATCCATCCAGAATGAATCCCCCACCAGGTATGCGTCCAGGAATTCATTGGACCGACTTGACAGGAACAATTCATAGTGGGGGAAGAAGTGGATGTTATTGCCCTGAGGAGGTTAAAGAGGTTATCAGGCTGCTCAAAACTATTCTAATTGACAATAATTTCAAAGGAACGGTTGGAGTTGTAACTCCTTTTCGTCAACAAGCTAATAGGATACAGGATGCTCTTTTTGAAGAATCTGAACTTTTTGAATTAATTCAAAAGGCAAATTTGCATGTGGATACGGCCCATGGATTTCAGGGCGATGAGCGGGATGTAATTATTTTCAGTCTTTGTGCTGGTCCTGATATGCCTGCTGGTTCGAAAGCTTTTTTGAGAGAAACAGGAAATTTATTTAATGTTGCAGTTAGTCGTGCCAGAGTTGTTGTGCATGTAATAGGCAATCGGACATGGGCTATCAATTGTGGAATTAAGCACATTGAAAACCTTGCAAAGGAACGAAAAAAATATGTATCACATCAGCATAAAGGACCGTGGTATCCCCATGAGTCACCATGGGAAAAGATCCTTTACGATGCATTGGTTGCAGCTGGTTTAAATCCCATACCTCAACTGCCTGTATCGAGCAGACGGTTGGATCTGGCTTTGGTCAGAAAAGAACCTCCCTTAAAAATAGATATAGAAGTTGACGGCGACTGTCACAGAAATCCGGATGGATCTCGTAAAATTGATGACATCTGGAGGGATATTCAGCTTCAAGGGATGGGCTGGAAAGTTATGCGTTTTTGGGTTTATCAATTACGAGAAGACCTGGATGGATGTGTTCAAAAAATTATTAATATATGGAAGAGAGAATAATTATGAATGATACAGGAAAATATGAGAGATCAGATGATTTAAATGGAAAGGCTGGTGAAGAACAGAATTTTTTTGTAGCCCCTGCTCTTGATTCTGCTTTTCCTTCAACAAAAATTATGTTGCTGTTAATTTTATTTGTTATAGTACTGGTGACAATTTCTGGATGGAAAATTTTTAATATAGAAAAGGAAAAGGCCTATCTGGAAACCGAACGTCGTCTTCTGGAGCGTGATAAAAAGGCTTATGCTGTTTTGCGTAGGCAATTGCCTGAGCTAGAAAACAGACAACAAGAGCTAAAACGAGAAATCGCTGAATTTGAAGGTAAACTTAGTACTCTAAAATCCAGATACGAAAATATCAAAATTCAGATAGATCATGCTGGATCTCGTCTTGACAAAATAAAGGAAGAGAGAAAACAGGCAGAAACTGCAGTTCAAGTAGCAAGAGATGAACTGGCATCTTTAAATAGTGAAATTGAAAGGGCAAGAAGCGAATCTTCTAGGTTAAAAAAAGAAGTTGCTTCTTTACGTGCGTTAGAAAGGGATTTGAGGGAAAAAAAACAGGATTTGCTGAATAATATAGCGAAACTTGAAGCAGAGGTTGAAGGTTTGAAACGACGCAAAGAAAATAATAAAAAACAACTAGAAGAGATGATCGCTGAAAATGGAAAGATCGCTGATTTACGAAAAAAATTGGAAACTTTAATTAAAACATTTGAAGGTACTAAAAGGTTAGCTGATGTAATGGTGAATGATCTTAGAAAGAAATCTAAGTCTCTCTCAAATACTATTGAAAAATTTCAATCTGGAACAAATTTATTTTCAAGTAAGATAAATGGGATGTCTCTGCTTTTGAACAGCTTAAAAAATTCTACCGATAATCTTAAGAATACAAGTTTAGATGTTAATGATTCTGCTAGACAAATTAAAGATAGTTCACGTCTTTTGTCAGAGAAAATAAATCATTTTGGTAATATTGCTACTGAGATTAATAAAACTTTACAAAAAGCAACTGAAGATATTAAAAGTGCAAGTAAAATAACTACTCACTCAGCCATAGAAATTACCAATGCAAGTAAAGATGCTAAAGAAGTTGCAAAACAGATGCAAGATATTTTAGAAACAATACAAGGTGAAGTTAAACATTTCAATAAAATAAGTAATATAACTAATGAAATTGCAATCAGTGCTAATCACTTTCAAATGAATATAAATAATATGAAGGATATAATAACTGAACTAAACCAAATGCAAAAAGATTTTCATAAAGAATTTAATTTATTATTAAATGAAAAAGAACAAATGATTGGAGATGTTAAGTCATTTAAAAATACAATAAATCAGATCCAAACTAAGATGAATAAGAGTAATGAGGAGATTAGAAAATCTTTAAATATTTTAAATGATCAGGTTTCGGAAATGGTATCTAATATCCATATTTGGAATAAAAAAATTAGTGCTGTTATACAAGAGTTTAAAGATACTATAGAGGCTGTGAAAAAAATTAAAAGTCAACTCACTAAATAAGATACGTAACATTTTTATAGCAATGTTTAAGGTTAAATTATATTGAGAACCTAGGATTTTCCAGTTTTTGCATTTAATTAAAATGAGGTGTAAAGATGAATAGCATAACCATTCCAATTCTTCCATCATTTTTATGGGTTTTGTCTTCCGCTGTCACGGTAGCTATTTTATTAATAATGTTTATTTATTATACATATCAACGCAGACGGGAAAAATATTTTTTAAAAGATACAAATGATATAGCGGAGTTAGCCAGTAAAAAGCAGCTTTTACAGGCTGATGTAGTTGAGTTGAGTAATTGGATTAAGGAACAAAAAACAGAACTGGAACGTTTAACCGGGGAACGAGAAGAACAGGAGAGACTCAGGGAAGAATTGAGTCATCTTGAACAAGAATGTGCCAAAAAGGAGCAAGAAAATTTACTACTTAGAAAGGAAATTGGCGAACTTGAAAATCAACGCCACATACTTAGAAAAGAATTGACATATCTGGAAAACGAAATTCGCCAAAATGAAGAGAAGAAGCATGAAGTTGAAAAAATTGTTGCGGAACTTGATATAAAGAAAGCAAATTTGAATGACTTAAAAGACGAGATAAAAAAAGAAGAACAAAAACTTCATGATCTTTTTCAACAAGTTGCAAGAAATCAGGTACATTTGTTAGAGTTAAAGGAAGAACAGAAAAGCAAACAAGAGCAGTTAGACAAAATCAATAATGAAATTCATAACCTTAAAGTCATATTAGAAGAAAATAAAACGCGGCAGGAAGAGGCCAGGCAATTGTTAGATCGATTGAATGAGGAAATTATACAAAAGCAAAATGAGCTTGAATGCTACAAGCAGAAGATTGAGGAGGTTCGTGATAATAAAAATAAGATAGAGAATATAATAAGCCAATGTAAAGAGGTAAAAGAAAAGTTAGAAAATAAATTGATGGAAGTAAAGAAACAATATAATGATAAAAGGGATGAATTGGATAAAATAGGCAGAGAACTAGAGAGTGTAACCAAGCAACTGGAAGATGCAAAAATGCAACAAGAAGAAGCTAATCAGTTGTTAAAACGACTGAATGAGGAAATTTTCCAAAAACAGGATGAGCTTGATAGGTATAAAAAGGATATAGAAAAAGTTTGCGATTACAAAAAAGAAATTGAGAATATAATAAACCAAAAGCATAGCGAAAAGGTTAAATTAGAAATTAAGATTCGCGAACTGCTGGATTATCGCCACGCCCTGAAACGGGATATTAAAGAGATGGAAAAACGTTTGGATTCACTTAATAATTATAAAAATGAAGGTCAGAAGGATTTAACGCCTTTTAAGGACTTATTTAAAAATCCGCCTTCATGTCTTTCAATCAAAGAATTTCCTGTTGGCCCTATAGATAGAGACGTAGATGAAGTGAATTTGCTCTATGATTTTCAAAGTAAACTAAAAAGCGAGGGGATTTATTTCTCAGATCGTGTGATCAAGGCATTTCATACTTCTCTTAAATGTCAGTTTATCAATCCTTTGACTGTTTTGGCAGGCGTGTCCGGTACAGGGAAAACACTGTTACCTATAAAATATGCCAGTATGTTAGGGATTCATTCCCTGATAATTTCTGTGCAGCCAAGATGGGATTCTCCACAAGACTTATTAGGATTCTATAATTATTTAGAGAAAAAGTATAAAGCTACCGAGCTTTTAAAGGCTTTAATTCGGATGGATAAATATAATTACAATGATTTTAAAAAAATATCTGATTTTAAGCAAGCGAGCGACAGAATGTTACTGGTATTGCTGGATGAAATGAATCTTGCTCGTACTGAATATTATTTTAGTGAATTTCTTTCAAAGCTTGAAATACGGCGTTTGGTTAATCCTGATGATGAGGTTGATCGCAAACGCGCTGAATTAATCATTGACACAGGTACAGGATATGCGAAGCAGCTTCGGGTCTGGGTCGGTGAGAATATTTTGTTTGTAGGTACAATGAATGAAGATGAAACTACACAAACTTTATCAGATAAAGTACTGGATAGAGCTAATGTCCTACGATTTGGCAAACCGGATGAAAATACTCGACCTGTGAAAAATGATAATAAAATTCTTGGCTCAAATCGTTATTTGACTGCTGAAATATGGAAGTCTTGGATAAAATCTTTTGATGAAAATGTTCCATGGAATGATGAAGTGAAGAGATGGATTAAAAAACTTAATTCAGCTCTTGAAAAGGTTGGAAGGCCATTTGGTTTTAGAGTTGAGGAGACTATTAATACTTATATTGTCAATTATCCTGGTGTAGATAAAGACAATTATAAAGTCCCTTTTGCTGATCAGCTAGAGCAAAAGATTATTCCAAAATTGAGAGGACTGGATATTAATGATTCTTCAACACATTCTGTTATAGAAACTATAAAAGAAATTATAGATGAGGTTAATGATACTGCCCTGCGGGAAGCTTTTGAAAACTCTATATACAACAGTAGATCAATAGGTATGTTTCAGTGGAGTGGAGTTACTCGTAAAGCTGATTTTTAGCAGGTCGATTTAATGTTTCAAAAAAAAGAGATACAACTACACCTCTGGCCATGGTCAGTAGGAGAGCCTAAGGAAACTATTGAGGTAAGACAAAAACAAAAAAAGATTACTTTTCCTTTTTATGGTTCTCCTGTTATTTCAGCACTCACTGAAACAAAACTATTTTTACCCTCTCGGTATGAGGGGTTTATATCTCTTGGCCCGAAATATAGAACAGCAGAAGGTGAGTACAGGTTATATGAGGCCCCTCATGGGGTTTTGGCAGATAAAAAAAATGAAAACAGTGGTGCGATAATTCATTCTTTGTCCATTCGTGGAACTATTTTTTTTGAGGCTAAAGGAGCTATTGGACAGAAGGGAGTAGATGGAGATGAAAATATTGGCGAGAATTTAAAGAGTGTAGTGCTTGGCTGGTCTCAATTTTTTGATGACATGCTTGAAAGAGCTGAACAAGGGTGGCACAAACAAAATAAAATTCCATGGAGTAGTGTATTGAAATTTTTGGAAACAGTTCGCGATCAAAATAAATCGCCTCGAATGGCGTTGATTATTCGCATTGCCCAGGAAATGCGCCGTAAATTACCTCAAACTGTTACTTCTTTAAGAAAAATTTTAGTCAGGGAACGTAGATTGATGTCTGTAGATCGAATCTCTGAGACAGATAATTGCTGCTTGTTATGGTATATTCGCCAGTCAGGTAATACTATAGCTGAAAAAGCAGGATATCGCCAAGAACTTCTGGGGGTTAGTAGAAGAGAATCCTTTGATACACAGGAAAATCGTGTTGTGAAAGATTTTCTGTACCGTTGTATTATTGAAGCAGCACGTTATATAAAAACAGAGATTCTACCAAACCCAGTTTATGAGAATTCTGACCGTGCTATACAGGTCAAAACATTTAAAAATATTTGCACTGTTCTTAAAAGAGAACCCCTATTTGAAAAAATTTCAATGCCAGTGCCAGGTGCATCTCCTAATTATGTACTTCAAAACGATTATAGATATCGTGAAATATGGAAGTGGTATCAAAAACTTCTAAAGCGGGAAGAGGAAGAAGATAAATACTGGGACTGGCAGACAAGAGGATGGGCTGATGTCTGCCGTTTTCTGATTTGTGCGGCTTTGTGGGAGCTGACCCAACGTAAAAAGAATTTTAAAGGAAAATTTGTTTTTAAAGAATTACTGCGCTCTGCTCTTCATATTTTTCAAGAGCAGCGAGCAGGCAGTAAAATAAGTCCTGACTCAATGCCTGGTCCAATAGTAATTTTGAAAGTTCAAGGAATAAAAAAAAGACCAGTGGCACTAATTGAGGTAGTTCATTCTGATTATGCAAATAGACATCCTTATACCAGACACCTAGGACGAACAGGAGGACATCTTTATCTTGTTCTGCGTCCAGTGGAAGGAAGTGGTGTTAGCCCACGTATTATCATTGTGTGGGGAGTGCATACAGCAGGTTCTTTTCAGGTTCCATCATGGAAAGAGATGAGTACTTCGGCCTCGCAAGCTATTAAGCGTCATGAAATTATTATAGGTGATAGTTATCCTGATTTTCCGCGGCTTTCTGGTATTGTAGTTGCCAGTGACCTGCAAGCAAAAGATGCTGATGTATATTCACCTAGTCCTGAAACTCTGCCAATTATTCAGGTACCTGCTGATTATAGATATTGGGAGGACGCTGTTATCTTTCTTCAAGTAGTTTTTGAAGAATTATTGGAGAAGATGGTGTGAGCAGAGATAAAATTTTTGGTTGTTCAGTCTTTGGTTTTGAAGACACTATTTTTTCATGTGGCAGATTATACAAAAATGACACCTTTTCTCTGGCAAATGCTGTTCTTCCTTCTACTCCTTTAGGAAATATCATGGTTGGGAAAGAATCAGAGGAAGAACGTGTAAATACAGGTTTTATATGGCCTCCAGATGCTCGAGTTGAACCTGGAAAACCATTGCGGAGAACGCCCATACCATGCCTTTGGAAGCTGCTGGTAGAGGCAGAAGATACACCAATTTATTGGAAAATTGAAGAAGGAATATCTTTTCCCTTACCCAGAATAATAGCAAACCATATTGTTTATTGTTTAAAGCAAGCAGGCTATAATAATTCAATTTCTCATCATGTAATAGTTGCAATTCCTGATGAACTGGATGAATTTGGTCAAGAGAGTCTTATTAGGGCTCTAAAAAATGATATACGCAATATTCATCTAATATGGCGCCCAGTTGCTGCTGCCCTTTATTGGCTTAATCATGTTCAGGAATATCTCCTTGAACCAGAACCAGAAGATTCACTTATTGTCATTTATTTGGGTGCCGATGCTTTTGAATTTGTCCGATTTCGTCTGCGACAGAGGACTCATCAAGGTAAAAATTTTATCATACCACTTCGTGACAGGCCGTATCATCCTGTCAGATTAGCAGGTTTTGACTGGGTTGCTTCTGCTATAGAGCAGATTTATGGTCCATTTCAATCTCGTCTTCATGAGTTTTGGCAAATTTTTTCAAATTTTCCTGAAATATGGCATGCAATTGTTGGCCGTAAATGGAAATCCCTGGAGTTGCCGCGAATTTGGAGTAAAGAGGAACAATATATTCTCTGGGAACCTGATCATGGCCTTTTTAATAAAGTTTTAAATGTAAAACCTGGTATTTCTTCTGTTCTTTCTGATATTCTAGCAGCATCTTGTCCCTTAAAACGTTCAGTTTCAGAGAATTTGGCTTATAATTGGAATGATTTTCTGGAAAAACACGTAAAAGATATTCTCAACATTGTTCCTGAAAATCATTTAAGGGGAGTAATGATTTGTGGACCTCTTGCACCGCGTAACAAACCTCCCTGGATTGTGACTTTAGAGTCGCTTTTGCGAAAAAGGGGATTTTTAAGCGAAATTGTTACAAAGCCAACAGTTAATGCTCTATATATAGCTGATGATAATAATGAACCTGTATCTGAAGGAGCAAAGATTTTTGGGGAACGTATTTTAAAAAATGAGCCAACCTATCTGGATACTCTTCCTCCTCTTTTTATTTTAGCAATAAATAAAGGCAGCTATGATTGGATACCTCTAGTAGAAACTACGGAATGTGAAGGAGGTAAAGAATATTTTCATAAAATAGTTGGTAAATTTTTGTTGAAAGGCAGTGCAAGATCTCTTGATGTGTATTTACAAAAAAAATACGAAAATTTAAATGGTAATTTCTCTCAGGAGAAATCAAAGACGCCATATCGTCGTGCCACATTTAAGTTTCCTGCATCACCTTTAACTGATACTGTTTTGGATTTAGAGGTTAAAATGCGTCCTGCCAGTGGTCTAGCTCAGGTTGAAATCATTCCTGAAAGAAGAGAGTTTTTACGGGGAAGACAGGTATTTCTTGATTACTCCACTATGCAAACTGTAGATAAACTACCTGAACTGAAACGAGGATGGCCAGACGTTAAAGTTAAAGTGATGTTTGTTCCTCTGAATAACAAGTATTTTAATAATACTCTTATTAAAGAGTTTCTTACAATTTCTTGTTTGCCAACACGACCTTATATTAATCTGTTGGACAAAATTAAAAAAGAAATTTTCAAGAAAATTATACAAATAAAAACAGAAAAAGACCTTGAAAATGAAAACATGCAACTTATAGCTCTAAATGAACAATCAAATATCAATTCAGGTCAGGAAAATTTAAATCAACTAATAGACAAGCTTGATAAAGATTTTTGCTATTTAATAGGCTATAGAGATTCTATCCGTAACGATTCCATTTATAGAGTACTTGTTTGTGGTACATGGCTCTGGGATATGACACCAGAATCTATTAGAGATTATATACGTAAATTATTGAGACAGAACTATCAAGGTCATTACAACCGATATTGGAATCGGGCAGTAGAGGGTGGCAGTCGTTCTTTTATCAATATTGATGATTATAGTTTATTATTTACTGCAATCGAAGGGCGTTTAAAGAATAATAATTTAATGGGTAGAGAGAAGTTTCCTATTCAAGCCTCTAGGGCAATCTATAGATTGCTTTACGTGCGCCAAGATGCTGAACAAGGATTAACAAGAGAGCAGGCTTTTTTGTTTGCTCAAGAGGCAGTCAACATCATGATTCTAGAAGCTGAGAAATCTAATTTTAGGAATAAGTTTTTTCAGGCAGTTCAATTATTTATTTTTCTCCTTCGCTTTCGAAAGAAAGATAGCACTTTTCTTGACCCTGACAATCCACATGATAAAAAACTTTTTGATAAAGCTCTATCATGTCTTGATAAAGCCAACTCATTTTTTAGAGAAAATCGTGGACACGATGCAGATAAAGCCATTTCCCTTATAGAAGGTATAAAAGCTTATATGTATTATGAAGGCCACGACGATATAATTCATGTATTAAATGAATTTGCTGGTAAAAAAATATAGTAACATATGTGTACTGCATACCATTAATCCCTTCAACTATATCTCTTCCATCTCCACAAGCTCCCACCCATGCCATATCTGATAGATAAGTTTTAGCTCGTTAGGAGATTTTCTGTATATAACATTATCTTTTGCATATTTTAAAAGCTGCTTCTTTGCCTCATCC
>Ga0256842_1002518_pt1 | contig 13067 bp, 13 predicted proteins | sample 4559240metaG_FD_185973 | JGI IMG/M metagenome (GOLD analysis project Ga0256842, IMG submission 185973) | Hydrothermal vent microbial communities from Guaymas Basin, Mexico - 4559-240 | ecosystem: Environmental > Aquatic > Marine > Hydrothermal vents | place: Mexico: Guaymas Basin | collected...
ATTCGAACTCTCGGTAGAAAAATCTACACAACCTTTCCAAGGTTGCACCATCGGCCACTCGGACACGAAACCATACATTTTATATACTTTAACACCATACTTAAAAGGAGATGTAATTCTACACACAATGTGCTTAATATTTAACAAGAACTAAATAAATAGGCATTAATATCAATAATTATGCTTTATTGGGATACAATCCCACCAAATTATTATAAGGTTAATTAATGTTAAGTATCAAATCATTTCTAAAACTCTTAAAAGAGTCTTTTAGGGATTTAATGCCAATTATATTGGTAATTTTATTTTTCCAACTTGCTATTATCCAAACTGTACCTGACAACTGGTTAAGTACAGCTATTGGTTTAGCTATTGTTGGTGTAGGTCTTGCTGTTTTCCTTCTTGGTTTAGAAGTTGGTATATTCCCTGTTGGTGAGGGTTTAGCCAGTGATTTTGCTCATAAAGGTTCAACTTTTTGGATTGTTTTATTTGCTTTTATGATAGGGTTTGGAACAACCATTGCCGAACCTGCTCTTGCTGTAATTGCTGAAAAAGCAGCGAGTATTAGTTCTGGTAGGATTGATGCTTTTATGCTTAGAATGGTTGTGGCTTTTTCTGTTGGTTTAGCTATTGTTATTGGTGTTTGGAGGATTATTAAAGGGCATCCTATACATTACTACATCATATCTGGCTATATTCTAGTTATTGCTTCAACTGCTTTTTCTCCACATGAGATAGTTGGTCTTGCCTTTGACCTTGGTGGTGTTACAACTTCTACTGTTACAGTACCATTAGTTGCTGCACTTGGTATAGGTTTAGCTACAACTATTAAAGGTAGAAACCCTGTTTTAGATGGTTTTGGTCTTATAGCTTTTGCTTCTTTAACACCTATGATTTTCGTACAATTTTACGGTATTTATGTTTACCAATTTGTAGATGCTGTTCAAGTTTCTGTACCTGTTCTTACTGAAAGTGTACATACATTAGAGGCATCAACAGCAAATATTGACTTTAGTTTACTAGGGATACTAAAAGGTTTAGTAAGTGTAATTATGGATGTTGTTCCTATTTTAGCCGTAATACTTTTTTTCCAATACATTATCTTAAAAAAACCTATTGAAAATTTAAAAGAGGTTCTTATAGGTTTTGGTTTAGTTGTTCTTGGGCTTGATGCTTTTATTATAGGTTTAGAGATGGGGTTATTTCCTCTTGGTGAGAGTATGGCTTACCAATTAACTACAAATAGTAGTGTAGCAGTTATCTATGCTTTCTCTTTTGCTATTGGTTTTTCTACAACAATGGCAGAGCCATCTTTAACAGCTATTGCGAAAAAAGCAAAAGAGATTAGTGATGGTAAAATAAACGATTTTGCTCTAAGAATCTTCGTTGCTTTTGGTGTTGCTTTTGGTATAGCTCTTGGTGCTTACAGAATCGTTAATGGTGGGAATATAGTATATTTTATTATGGCTGGTTATATGTTTGTAATTGCTCTTACTTTTATAGCACCTAAGTATATTATCCCTATTGCTTACGATAGTGGTGGAGTTACAACCTCTACTGTTACAGTTCCTCTTGTCGCTGCTTTAGGGCTTGGTTTAGCAACAGATATAGTGGGAAGAGACCCTCTTATTGATGGTTTTGGTCTTATAGCTTTTGCTTCTTTATTTCCTATGCTTAGTGTTATGCTTTATGGTGTCATTACGGAAAAAATGGGTGTTAAAGGTGAACATGAACTTGAAGCTATCCATATGGATGAGATGAGACATGTAATAGATGCTGCCAATATGGGTTTATCTACTGTTAATATTCAAGGTTCAGATAAAAGTCATTCTTGTGAGATGGCATTCTCAGCTGTTCATGTTATCGTTCCTCACAATAGAGAAGAAGATGCACTCTTAGCAGCTAAAGATGCAGGAGCTAGAGGTGTTACACTAATGAAAGCTCATGGTATGGGGCTAGAGATGATGGACAATTTCTACAACAAACTTCATAGCGATTCTACTGATGCAAATATGATGTTTATTACACCTAGTAGAAATGTTAATAACATCATAAAAACTATTATGGATAAACTAGATATTACTGGAGAGGGTGCAGGAATCGCATTTTCTTACCCTATTACACATCTAAAAGGTTTAACTCTTACACAATTAGATGTAGATAAATATAGAGAAGATTTGTAATCTCTCTATACTTTTAAAATTTAGATATGATTATAGTAAATCACTATAATCATATCTATTTATATCTACAAAATATTTATCTTTTTTTATGATAATTCTACTATCTTTTTTTGCTTTTTTGATAAATCTTTCTTTTACTTTTCTATATCTCTTTTCAGAAATATTATCTTTTAAAAACTTTTTAAGAGGGATGATTTTTGGTGAAAATTCACACTCATTTACCTCCTCTATTTCCACTTCGACAGGGTCATCTTCTTGTTTTTGGACTGGTTTATTAAGCATAAACTGAGCTGAAAATGATGATAATATATTTTTTAATTGCTCATCTTTATCTTTATAAATTTGCTCTATTTTTTCTCTTTCTTGAACAAGCATAAGCTCTTTTTGATCCCTAAGAGTTCTTGTTTCATTCTCTAAAGTTTCAATTCTAAGTTGTAATTTTAAGTTTTGTTCCTCTAGTAATTTATAATATTTATCATCACTATTTTGGATTCTGCTTACCTTTACAACAGGTATATTTTTCTTAACCGTCTTTTGTTTTTCATCTATAAAAACATACTTAACACCATCTTCTACTACACTCTCTAAAGAACCTCTTCTTACTCTATTATGAATAGCCTCTTTGGATATACCAAGATATGCAGAAGCATCATTTAGATTCATTTTTTGCATCAAAAAAAACCTTTACTATCTCATATTTTCAAAAACTATTGGAGCTTCCCACTCACCCTCTCGAACCATCTTCATAACTTTTTGTAAATCATCAAGGTTTTTACCCTTAATTCTAATCGCATCACCCTCTATCTGAGCAGTAATTTTTAGTTTCATTTTTTTAATATCAGCAGTAATTTTTTTAGCCTCTTTAGCTTCAATATAATCAACCACTTTATAAGTTTGTTTTCTATTCCCACCCGAAGAATCTTCAACCTTTTGCTCCTCTAAAACCTTAGAAGATAAGCCCTGTTTTAAAAATTTTGCTATAACTATATCTGCGAGTGCTTCAAGTTTATTATCACTAGATGCTACTAAAACTAAGGTTTTTGCTTTTTCATTAAAAGTAACCTCATAAGTTGTCCCCTTAAAATCGTAACGGTTTGACACCTCTCTCTCTACAAGATTGATTGCATTTTTAAAATTTTGTAAATCTATTTTCGCTGTAATATCAAATGAGTGTTCTTTTGCCATAATTGTTATCCTTAATATTTATTAGGAGATTATACCAAAATCTAATCCCAAATAACACTAACTCCATACTCTTGATTTAGTATGATATGTTTGTTATAGTAAATCTTTTTACCATACTTTTTACTTAATAATTCCACCTCAATAGTTCCATCTTCTAACAACTCACGAATCTCTTTATATGTTAGCCATTTCCCATACTTTGCTAAGGCATTTTGCCAGATTCTAAAATCACAAGTAGAATCATCAGTGAGTTCAAACATCTCCCCATCTTCAGTTTTCCAATTAGCATTTGTACAAACATAAAGCTTCACTTTTTTACCAGAAACCTCTTTATCACGAACCTCAATAGAACCATCATCACAGTAGGGACATTTTCCAAGAATCATCTAAAACTCCATATTTATCTTCTAAAAAGATAATAGTATAAAAAATTAAATTGGATTATTTATCTGACATTTTGCAATATTTATTTGGATTTGTTCTGGCCCTCCAGTGGAGGCACCAATAAAGATAATTCTTCTAAGTTCTAAATATTTCAAGTTTTGTGTTTAACTCATTTGTAAGTCCATTAAGATGTTCAGCTGCTGCTGCTATCTCTTCAACACTTTTTGCATTCGTAGATGAAAGTTCATTAATCTCTTCAACTTTACCCACAATCACTTCTATATTTTTACCAGTCTTTTCAAAATCTTTTACTGTTCTATCACTAGCATTTACAGTTTCATTAACAATCTCAACAGTAGAATTAATTCTATCCTCAACACCTTGAGCGATATGTGCTAACTCTTGAATCTCATCAGAATTATTACTCATTTGAGTAGAAGCATCACCGATAGACTGAACAACAACACTAATAGTTGCGTTTATCTCTGATAATGTTTTTTGTGTTCTCTCTGCAAGTTTTCTTACTTCATCAGCAACAACTGCAAAACCTCTACCATGCTCACCTGCTCTCGCTGCCTCAATAGCTGCATTTAATGCAAGTAAATTGGTTTGGTCTGCTATATCACCAATAATCACTAGTACTGTTTTTACATCATTTGCTTCACGCGAAATTTCTTCCATATTTTGAGCAAGTTCTGCTTCAGCCTCTGCAGTTGTTTGAACTTTTGATGTTAAAGAGATAATATCATCTCTTGCTGTTTCTAAATTCTCATTTGCTTTGACAATATCATTTTTAGATTCTTGAGCATCTGAGATAGCACTGATTATCTCAGTTTGAATCTCTCTAGCTCTATCTGTTGTTTCTTCAACTATAACAACAGAACTCTCAACATTACCTCCAACACTAACTACCGTAGTTGAAAGCTCGTGAGAAATCGAAGCATTTTTAGTTGAAGAGTTTTTAGAAGTTGCTATGAGTTCTTGTAAAGAACTGAGTAGAGTATTGAGATTTTCACCCATCTCCATAATCTCTTGTGGAGCATCTGTATCTACTCTTTGAACTAAATCATGATTGGAAGAGATCTCTAATATTTTTGCTTTAAATTTATTTAATGGCTTAATAACACTTACAGATATAAGAGAATAAGCGATAATAATAACTACTAATGCAATAATAAAGGCATAAATAATTAAAGAATTTCGAATGCTATTTGGAGCTATTAGAACTTCTGCTTCATCCATTCTTGAAACAATTGCCCAATTCAAATCTTCTCCAATTTTAATAGGTGCATAAGATAATAATACCTGCTCTTTAGTGTATCCTGCTGCCATGATAATGCCAGATTTTCCAGATAAAGCTGCTCTTGTTGCTTTTGTATTGATTGAGCCAGTTGAAGGATTTGCAAATGATGCTTTTATTGTATGAGTTTTTTTGTTTAAAAAACTATCACTTCTCATAAGTTTATCTTGACCTACTAAATAATCCTCTTGGCTTTTTCCATAACCTTTTCTAAATTGCATGATTTTATTGATCGCTGCATCAGAGACTTGAAGTACTAAAATCCCATTAAAGTGACCTTTATCATCAATAACAGGTGCACCCAAGAACATAGCAGGAGCATCAGCAGATGGAGCATAACGAGCCATATCTACAAATACAACTCTTTTTAATTCTTTCACTTTTTTAAAAACTTTACTAAGACTACTGTTGCTTAAACTACCAGTTATTAAGTTTGCCCCATAATCAGACTCTTTAGTAGCCGTATATATAACATGACCATCAGCTTGATCTATTAACAATATATCATAATAACCATACTCTTGCAGATATTTTTGAAAATATTCCTCATGTAAATCTGTTACTTTTTTTACTAATGGATTAGCAACAGGGTATTCTCCTTTTGGATCTACTGAGATCAAATCATCAATTTCATTAAGATCTTTTACTAAGCCCTCAACATTTTCACTATGAGCTAAAACATTTATATCAGCTATTCTCTCTTCAAAAAAGTTCTGAATCTGTTGAGTTTTTGAATCCCTTGTGGAGGATAAACCATCATAGCTCTTTTTCATAAGAGCATCTTTACTTGATTCAATCGATTCGTATGTAAGAATCGTTGACATAATGATTAAAGAGATAATCACCAATAACAACACTTGTATTTTAATAGATATATTTTTCATTATAGTCCTCTTTGTAATAAATATTAATCATAATATATAATAAAAGCTTAAGATTTGTCTAATATAGTCATTTTTTTACTTTTTTTTAAGAAAACATCACTATTAAGTTAAGAAATTGAGAAATATCTCAACCTCTATATAGTTTTTTTACCAAAAGAGTTATTATCACACCTAAAAAAGCTTACTTTTGACTTAGTCATAAGTTTGATAATGGTCATAAGCTATTTAAAGATGGGAACTAAAAACTAGGACTCCCATCAAATCCAAAACCACCACCAAATCCTCCAAAATTAGGGTCGGTATATCCTGCCATTGCTGATTTTGAACGAAGTTTTTCTATATCTGATTTACTAGATATATTTTGTGGACAAACCATAGTACATTCGTTACATAGAGTACAATCCCAAATTCCATTTGTTTGGATATTGTCTATTTTAGACTTAGAATCATTCTCTCTTTTATCACTCACATATTTCCAAACTCTTGTTAGAGAAAATGGCCCTAAAAATTCCTCGTTTACACTATAAACAGGACAAGCACTAAAACATGAACCACATAAGATACAATCGCTTTGAATCTCGTTTATTTTTTCGTCATCTTGTGAAAGTACTGGAGTTATAGAATCTTTACTTAACCATGTTTTAGCTTTGAAATTAAACTGATAAGCTTTATCCATATCTACAACTAAATCTCTTATAAGTGGTACATTTTTGAGTGGTTCTACAAAATCTCCATCTTTAGCTTTATAGCTACAAGCTAAAACCTCTTTAGAATTTACTCTCATAGAACAGCTTCCACAAACACTACTCTTGCAACCACTAGCAAACACTAATGATGGATCTTGTTTTGTTTTTATATGTGTGAGTATCTCTAACAGAGTTGCATCTACTAAATCCACCTCATACTCTACAATCTTTTCTCTTTTTATTCTTATTTTCATCATCTACTCCATAAAATCTGGAACAATTCCAGATTCTGTGTTTTTTACAATTGTATGGGTTTTATATTTATCATCTTCATTTGGCATATCTTCTCGGTAGTGAGCACCACGACTCTCACGACGAGCAATAGCACTCACTAACACAGCCTCACTAAGCTCTAACATATTTCTAAATTCTATCAGTTCTGTTAGGTTTGTATTATAAATTTTAGACTTATCTTTTAGCCCGATTCTTGGGATTTGAGCTTGAATCTCTTTTATAGTTTTTAATGCAGATTCTAAACTCTTTTCATCTCTTTTTATCCCAACATTTTTATAAAAAACATCACCTAACAGTTCTCTTTTTTCATAAAAATCCACTTCAGATTCTATACCCTTTATACTCTCTATAAAATCACTAGAATCTTTATGTGAGGTAGTAGAATCTATCTCTGAACTAAACTCTTTTGCATAAGTAGAAGCACTCTCACCCACCAGCTTGCCAAATACAACCAACTCTAAAAGTGAATTTCCACCTAGTCTATTTGCTCCGTGAACTCTATGGTTAGCACACTCACCAACAGCAAAAAGCCCACTAATTTTAGTCTGAGATGTTGAATCAACTTCGATTCCACCCATAGTATAATGAGCCACTGGTTTGATTGGGATTAGGTCTGTTACTGGGTCTATATTTTCATATAGTTTTGCTAATTTTCTCTCTTGTGGAAGTTCATTATCTATAAACTTTTCACCAAGATGGCGAATATCTAAGAAAATATCTTCACCCTTTTTCATCTCATCATCTATTGCTCTTGCAACCTCGTCACGAGGTGCTAACTCATTTGTGAATCTTTCACCATTTGAGTTTAGTAGATAACCACCAGCACCACGAGCTGATTCGGAGATTAGTACCGATGAATTTTTAAGGGCTGTTGGATGAAACTGAACAAACTCCATATCACTCACTCTTGCCCCTGTTCTCATAGCAGCAGCGATTCCATCACCTGTTGTTGATGTGGAATTTGTTGAGTTCTTATCATAAATTCTAGCATAGCCACCAGTGGCTATAATCACACTAGAACTTTCATAACTCTCAACTTCACCAGTTCTTATATTTAAAACAGTTGCACCACAAACATAAGGTTTGTTATCTTTAGTGTTTGTTATAAAGTCTAGTAAATATCTCTCATTTAGAATCTCTATCCCCAATGCTAAACATCTATCATAAAGAGTATGAAGAATCTTTAGACCAGTATAATCCTGAGCATAACAAGCTCTTGGAGCAGAAGCACCACCAAGTGTTCTTTGTGCAATCTTAGAATCAGCTGTTCTACTAAAACAAACACCAATAGAATCTAACCACTCCACTGCATTTGTAGCCTCTTCACATAGATATTTTACAGAATCCTCATTCGCTAAACCGTGAGCAGACTTTAGTGTATTTGCTATATGTGTTTCAACACTATCTTCACTCATATGACCAAAAGATGCATTTATCCCACCTTGAGCCATCGTTGTTTGTGCTCTTGTTGGGTACTCTTTTGTGATTACTCTTACTTTTACACCACTCTCATGTGCTTTTATTGCAGAGACTAAACCTGCTCCACCTGCACCTATTATTAATACATCACTTTTCATAACATCCCTAAATAAATAATATAATATCTCAAAACTCTAAAACCACCAGCAATAATAATAAACCAAATAAATTTTAATTTTAACATCCCAGCAACAAGAGTTATAGGATCCCCAATAACTGGAAGCCAAGATAAAAAAAGTGAATAGTAAGCATACTTTTTTCCAAAGAAAATAGCTCTTCTTCCTGTTTTTGATGATTTTAGTTTTAGTCTTGTTTTTGTGTAGAGGAATATACCTAAAAAATAGTTTACTATTATGGCTAAGATATTTCCTAGTGAGGCGAAAAAAAGAGCATTTAATGCTGGCATATCATTAGCTAAAGCAGTAGCAAAAGCAACTTCTGAACTAAATGGAAGAACAGTACCTGCTAAAAAAGCCCAAAAAAAAAGGGCTAATTCATTCAAATAAGATTCTGATAACATTAATTTATATCTTACTAATTCTCTTCAATATTTTTAATGATACTAGCGATTAATTTATCTCTAGCCTCAACTGATGCCCAAGCAATATGTGGAGTGATATAAAGATTCTCTTTGTTTTTTATAGACAAGAATGGATGATTGTGTATCATTGGTTCTTTTTTAAGAACATCTAAACCAAAAGATATATTTTTCTCATCAATAATCTTTGCAATTGCATCTTCATTTATAATTCCACCACGACCAAGATTTAAGATAGTCGCACCATCTTTACAAAGTGATAATTGTTCATAATCTAAAAGGTTATTTGTTTTACTGTTAAGAGGGGCATGAACAGTGATAATATCACAAGTTTTGAGCATCTCATCAAGTTCTACTCTTTGGAACTCCTCTTGTCGTCCAGCACCACTTGTTGAGTAGTAACAAAGTTCTGCTCCAAAAGCCTTAGCAATATTTGCAACACCACGACCAATAGCACCAAGACCAATAATTCCCCATTTTTTACCTTTTATCTCAAAATATGGATGTGAAATATCTGTGAAGATTGGACTTTTTGAGTAACTACCACTTTTTACATACTCATCATAATAACGAGAATGTCCCATAAGGTAAAATAGTATTGAAAATGTGTGTTGAATTGCAGAATCTGTTGAGTAACCAGCAACATTTTTTACAGCTATATTCATCTCTTTTGCCGATTCTAAATCAACATTATTCATCCCCGTAGCAGCTATACAAATAAGTTTTAATGTTGGTGTTTTTTCCATAGATTCTTTTGTTATAACAACTTTGTTCGTAACAACAACATCACAACCTAAGATTCTATCTTGTGTTTGTTCAGGTGAAGTAGTTTGATAAACTATAACTTCCCCTAAAGAATCAAACCCACTTAAATCTGTTTCTCCAAAAGTCAAAGCATCTAGTAAAACTATTTTCATCACATTTTCTCCATAATTTTTAAAGAGCTAGTTAGAAAGTATGCTCTAACTCTATTGTTCTTAGAATCGTCTCATTAAGAAAACATTCCGACATATCACTTAAACCACTACGACCACTTTCACTATGATAGTAAAAACCACATTTTAAATCTCTATATTTCATCCAAGCTCTTTGGATGTTTTTCAAATCTTCTTTACGAAAATTTTGAATCCTACTCATAGTTTTTTTATAGGCTTGATTAAGTTTTTTATCTTGTAACTTTAACTCTTTTTCTAAACAAACTGTAATATCATAAGTCGATATAACCTCTTTAGAACAGTTGTTGAAAGTCTCACTATATGCTCTACTTATTGGTACAACATTATTCATACCATTAACAAAAGTTACGACAGAAATAAAAACTAAAAAAGTTTTTAGCATCTATTTATCTTGAATCTTAGTGATTAACTCTCTTGATTTTTCTAACGCAATTTCTACTTTATCAAAAACTAAAGCAACTGCTAGTCTTCTACCTTTGTGTGCTTCTGGTTTAGAAAATACTCTTACAAAACTATTGTCACTAAATAAAGAATCATCAACCTCTACAACTGGAGCATAGTTATGAGCCTCTGATTTGAAAGCTGCTGAAGCACCATCACCGTAAAAAGTGAAACCAAGTGGAAGTCCTAAAACTGCTCTAAGATGGATAGCAAACTCACTTTGTGATTGAGTTATAAGTGTTACCATTCCAGTATCGTGTGGGCGAGGTGAAACTTCACTAAAGTAAACTTCATCACCTTTTATAAAAAGTTCAACACCAAAAAGACCTCTACCACCTAAACCATCTGTTATAGTTTTAGCCATCTCTTGAGCTTTTTGTTTTGCTATTTCACTCATTTGAGCAGGTTGCCATGAAAATACATAATCACCATCTCTTTGTTCATGACCAATAGGCTCACAATAAACAGTTTCTTTACCATTTCTAGCAGTAAGCATAGTTATCTCATAATCAAAATCAACAAATGCCTCTACAATTAACTCACTAGCATCACCTCTAGCCTCTTTTGCCATCTCCCAAGATTTAGGGATGTCAGCTTCACATTTTGCTACTGACTGACCATGACCAGATGAAGACATTACAGGTTTTATAACACAAGGGAATCCTAACTCTTTAGCAGATTCAAGCATATCAGATTCAGTTGTTACAAACTTATAAGCCCCAGTTTTTAAACCTAACTCCTCGTGCGCAAAAGTACGGATATTTTTACGGTTCATTGTTTTGTTAACAGCATCAGCATTTGGGATTACATTGAATCCCTCTTTTTCAGCATCAAAAAGTGCTTCTATTGAGATAGCTTCAATCTCAGGTAAAATATAGTCAGGTTTTTCACGACGGATAATCTCTAAAAGAGCATCTCTATCTTGCATATTTACAACATAACTTCTATGAGCAACATGGTGAGCAGGAGCATTTTCATATCTATCAACAGCGATAGTCTCAAGACCTAATCTTTGAGCTTCGATAATAACTTCTTTTCCTAGTTCGCCAGAACCTAGTAACATAATTTTTTTAGAGTTTGATTTTAGTGGGGCAGAAAATAGCATAGACATCCCTTCATTAATATTGAAGTAATTATAGCAAAATAAGTGTAATATTTTTGAGTGGTTTTAAAATTAAATATTACAAATAAAACTTATAATACTATAAAATTATTTTATATCATATTTATGTGGATTACCACTTACACTTTCATCAAAAGATTCTACAGCATCATTTTTCCAATCAGTAACAGTAGTACCTGTTTCATGTGAATAAACTATATAAGCCGCAACCATCATTAGAAAAACCATCAAGACAGTATTATTAGTTCTATATAAAAAAAATGAAAAAAGTGCTAACAGAAATAAAGAACCCTCATACATATAACCTTCCATAATAACTCCTTTTTATAAGTATAACATAATGAAAGTTCATCGTCTATTTACTATAAAAAATATTTAATTATAAGTAAAATTATGAGACAATCCATTAATTAAAATAAGGTGAAAATATGAGAAGACCTAAGAAAAAAGAGTATGATTACAAAAAAGCTTTAAGAGACAATGAAAAGAAAAAATCACCAGCGAAACACCGTAAAGATGATTTAACACCAAAAGATGAAGTAAAAAATATGTTTATGAATTGGTTTAGAAAGAATCGAAATGTTGGGCAAATTATGAGTAAACAAAATGTTATAAATAATATTTTAAAAAATCTTGATAAAAAACAAGACAAAATTTTAGATATTGCGATGAATGATTTACAAAAGTCTGGATTGATTGAAGTTCAAGAGGATGGAGTTACTTTAGTATTAACTCAAAAAGGGTTTGATTCTTTAGACTAAGAATCTTTTTCAACAAGATAGCAAACACGAAGAATCGTGTTTGCTAGAAGAAAAACTTATTTACGAGAGTTTCTTTTTCTCTCTGCTTCTGTTAAGAATTTTTTACGGATTCTGATAGATTTAGGAGTAACTTCTAGTAACTCATCATCTTCGATCCACTCTAAAGCACGCTCTAGTGACATATCACGAGGTGGGATAAGTTTGATAGCTTCATCAGCACCAGATGAACGAACATTTGACTGAGCTTTACCTTTAATAGGGTTAACAACAAGGTCATTATCTCTTGAATGCTCACCAATAATCATACCTTCATATACTTCAGTTTGAACACCAATGTAAAGAACACCACGATTCTGGATACCAAATAGTGAGAATGCTAAAGTAGTACCTGGAGTCATTGAAATCAATGCACCATAAGAACGAGATTCAACAGCACCAGTATATGGACGGAACTCTATGAATGAGTGATTCATAATTCCCTCACCTTTAGTATCTGTTAAGAACTGTCCACGGAAACCGATTAATGCACGAGCTGGAATTTCAAACTCGATTCTTTGAAAACCTGAACCCATTGGCATCATAGATTTCATTTCAGCTTTTCTTTTACCAAGACGCTCAATAACACCACCAGATAAATCTTCAGGAACATCGATAACTAAATGCTCAAATGGTTCACATTTAACACCCTCAATCTCTTTAACAATAACTTCTGGACGAGAGATACTAAACTCAAAATCTTCACGACGCATATTTTCAGCAAGAACAGTAATTTGAAGCTCACCACGACCTGAAACTTTAAATTTACCCTCACCAACAATTTCAAGTTTCATCGCAACATTTGTGTTCATCTCGA
>Ga0256842_1002519_pt1 | contig 13059 bp, 11 predicted proteins | sample 4559240metaG_FD_185973 | JGI IMG/M metagenome (GOLD analysis project Ga0256842, IMG submission 185973) | Hydrothermal vent microbial communities from Guaymas Basin, Mexico - 4559-240 | ecosystem: Environmental > Aquatic > Marine > Hydrothermal vents | place: Mexico: Guaymas Basin | collected...
ACATGGGTGGATTGCAATGGTTATTGGTGTGCTGGTACTGGTAGCACATACTAGCCAAGACTCCAGCTTAATCAAGAAATGTCATAGTGCACCTCCTTTTTGTTTGTCAAGTTAAACAAAATAAAAAACTGGGAATTGTTTAACCTCGCTCCCAGCAGGCGAGGAAGAATCAACTCTCCACTTCATCCCACGTCTGATACCAGCTTTGTGCAGGTGTGTCATAATCAAGGTTTGGAAATGAGATATCATGTCGTTTTAATTGCTCGATTACATATCCCAAGAACTCTTTCAACTCCGGAGTAGGTCGTGTGAACAATCTGCCGTAAATGTTTATTGGAGTTATCCGGATGACGTGTTGCTCATCTATCCACTTCCATATCTCGGCACTCCACTCTAGTGGATCATGTGTGAAGAAGAAGACATAAGGATGTTTATAGAGTTTGACTTTTGTCCATTTACCTTTCTTAATTTCAGTATCCCTATATGCGTTTTTCATATATTCTGGTACAAATACTTCCATAATTATACCTCCTTTTTGGTTTTTAGTTTTATATTTTCAATTAAATATATATGTTAAAATATGCACTTTAACAAAATTATTCCTTATTGATTTTCGACTAGATGTATACAGAGGCCAGCTAATTTGTCTAGCAATTCTGGTGCTTCTTTATAGAGCAGACTCAATTTTTCTTTGAATTCTTCTTCTGATTGCTTATTTGAGTCTGTTACGGTTCATAATTTTACTAAACTAAACAAGAACACATGAAAAATTGGAGGAATTATATGAACTTAACCAAAGACATATACACTATCACTGAAGTAGCAAGATTGATTGGTGTATCACCAGATACTATTAGATTGTGGATTCATAATCATAAGATACCAGCTGAATACGTAATCCAACTTCCGTCTCGTCATAGACGTCTCACAAGACAAGGTGTCATGCATTTACTTCAGCTTAAAGGTATCGATATTCATAAACTATCTGTTGTGTATGCACGTGTATCAACATCACATCAAAAAGATAGTTTGCAAAATCAAGTAGACAGTTTAGTACAATGGGCAAATTCAAACGGAATCTCTGTTGATGATGTTATTACTGATATAGCTTCTGGTATGAATTTTAGCAGACCAGGTTTAAGAAAACTCATAGAGCTTAGTGAACAAGCTAAGCTAGATAGAATAATTATCGCGTATAGAGATCGACTTGTACGATTTGGATTTGATTTTTTCCACTGGTTATTTACGAAACATGGCACTGACATTATTGTTGTCAATAATCTTGAAGAACAACCGAATAGTAGATCAGAAATAATTGATGATTTTGTAGCTATTATTCACTATTTCGCAATGAAGTTATATGGTGCTAGAACGTATAAACGAAAAGTCAGCCAAATGCAGAATATTATTCAGGAGACTCAGCATGAAACTACAAAGAACAACAACGTTTCGAATTAACTTTTCACCAATACAGAATGCATATTTCACTATTGTAGCTAAGCAGTATAAGTTCTGTTTGCAAATGCTAACTGAATATCTATATGACTATGGACAGTTATTTAATATCGACACTGTCGCAGAGGAATTTGATCGAATTCGTACAAAGGAACTTAGTTATTATAATTTCTCATCACTTGTGAAGTTCCCAGAAAGATTGTTCACAGCAATATTCAGGCGTATGCCAGCAATGATAGCACAGAATGTTCTTCGTGAAGCAGTTGCACTAGCTAAAGCACGACTATTCAAACCACAAGACGAGTATCACTTCAATATAACGTCATCGTATTTCACTGTGTCAGCAGTCAAACTTAGTAATGATGGTATCTATACATTCCCGAATTCCAAATACTTAAAGAAACTATTCAATACTACACATGTCCAACTTCAAGTTCCAAAACAGCTACTAGGACATTTGCGTAACGATCCAACACTAAAGAAGTTCCACTTTAGGATTAGATGGTCATGTGGCAAATGGTATTGTGATATCGTAAAGACGCTGAATGTAACATATGAGAAAACTTCTAGAACATTTGCGGCTATCGACTTAAATATGTCCGATATCGCATTCATTGACGAAATTACAAAGCAACCAATTTTGCTTTCACTAAAGAATATTTTGTACAGAGCAATTAAGTTATTTAATAAATACAGCAAAGCACAATCTAAAGGTGATCAAAAACGAGCTAATCGATATCGACAAAGAATCTCGACATTATTCAGAAATCAGCTTAGATTATATGCAATTCGCATAGTTCAATGGTGCTATCAGCATGGTGTTAATAGAATCGCAGTAGGTTCCGTTAGACCGGTTATGTTGCGTAAAACGTTGAGCAGAAACATTCGAAAGGTTTGGAACTTTATTCCATGGACCTATTTCTTTGACTATCTCAAGAGTTATGGTGAACGATATGGTGTTTATGCATATCATGTCAATGAAGCATATACATCCAAAGCATCAGCATTAGATAATGATCCGTTACCAGAAAAACGAGAACAAGCTGTCAATGTTCAGTTTTCTGGTCAACGAATTAGTCGTGGGTTGTATCAAACTAACGATACAGTCATTCATGCTGATGTTAATGGTGCAGCAAATATTCTTAGAAGAGCAGCATTACGGTTTGGAAAAACCATATCGTTCACAAAACACCAACTTTCCGCAGTTAGGAGGGTTGGCTATCAACTCTTGAATAATGTATCATTGTTTGCTGCGATACAACTTAAACGCTTTAAAGATAAACTAGCTAGTGCAGGCTATAGCGATATAGTCACGCTAGCAAAGAGTATTCACTTCTGCTCTGCATACTATAATGATATCAGAATATACGGTTATATCTGATGGATTCATAGTTTAAGAGCAGATAATTTCAGATGGTATCTTTTCTACTACTTTTTCTATATCAACATGCTGTTGTAGTAGATCTTTATCACCTAGAATGTTCCATTTTAGCTTATAAAACCAACCATTACGTTTCCACTTTATACGTAATTCTGCAGCTGTCTTCTCTTTGATTGTTCCGTCAGATAGTTTGTAGGTCTCTACTACTTTTATGCTCCATTTATGGTTATCAGTTTTTCTTCTACTACTTCTCGGTCGATTACTGTTGTTAATGTTGTCATAGTTTCCTTCTATCAAAAAAAAATAATATCATGTTGAATTTGGCCACCCACTAGGACTTGAACCTAGTGGGTGGTCGTGAGCTACTCTAGATTTGCTGCCATCTGCTTGAGTAGCTCAGTATACGTTTTGAGCATCTCTAACAATTCCTTTGCCTCCATCTCCTGCTCGTAGTTTTTCAACTCGAAGCTGAGCTTACCTCCAGCTTTATCTTTCATACCTCCTTCTATTGATAATACTAACTTTTCAATTTTGATCTGCATAATGCACCTCCTGTGTTTTGTTTAGTTATACTATTCAGTTAAAAATATATGTTATATTTTTCGATACGGTAATAATTGTTAGTACTGTATAAACAAGCATAAAGCTATTGTTCAATACCTCTATAGACAAATATATTTAAACAGCAAAAACAACTCCATATGCTCGGTTATTCAATGGATAGGATCGCTTTAAAATATCACATACAATTTAGATGTGTCTTAATTAGAAATGAGACACAACTTATTTTTCGATAACAAAAAAAAGGAGCATGTTACATGTCTACGTTAGATCATTTATGGACGGAAAAGTATAGACCCAAAAACATAGAAGCTGTGGCGTTACCTTCCATTCTTAAAAATAATATTTCAAAATGGTTTGAGGATAAAGAGATTCCTCATTTGCTATTTTATGGACCAGCTGGTTGTGGTAAGACTACAACTGCTTTCATAATATGTGATAACATTATACAAGGTAAAGATGATGTGTTAATTGTTAATGGAAGTTATCAACGTAGTATTAATGACATTAGAAATTCAATATATCCATTTGCACGAAATGCTCCAATACATATAGCAAATAAAATTCGTATAGTGCTAATAGATGAAGCAGATTCAATGTCTAGTGATGCATGGAAAGCATTAAGAAACATTATTGAATCATGTGCTAAGTATACACGTTTCATACTAACATGTAACTATGTAGCTAAAATACCGTCACCTATTCAATCTAGAATGCAGATGGTTGAATTCAAAGAATATAGTATTAATGAATGTATACAAATTATATACGAAATATTAGCAGCAGAGGATGTATTGTTTAATGATGACGATGTTAAAGTTATTGTTAATAAGCTATATCCAGATTTAAGACAAATTATTAATACGTGCCAATTACTAGTTGTTGAACAAGAAGATGGAACTAAGCATTTAAAAATCGATAATTTAGATCAATCGTTACCGTCTGAAAACGTTATAGTACATACTATAATAAGTGCATTAAAAGGAACATTACCATCCAGAAAGGCTATAGTAGTTGTTGACTCTATCATTAAAAAGAAATGGATTGATTATCAATCATTATATACTGCATTATTTGACGCTATTCCTGTTAATAATTATGCAGCTAAGGTACTGGTTAATAAATATGCATATATGCACACAACATGCATATCAGAAGATATGAACTTTCTGGCATGTGTATATGAGTTATTGACAAGTTAGCTTGTTTAGTATATACCGCATGACAATGATTTTTGACGATGTTCATGAATATATTGAAATTATTGATATTCTTGAACAGAGAACTTTTGAGCTCACATTTCTCCTCGTTTTGTTATACACGATGACAATGATTTTTGACCATGATCACGAACTTATTGAAATCATTCAATTTCGTGAACATGGGGATTTTGAGCTCTAAATTTTCTTGTTTAGCCTATATACGATGACAATAAATAAAGAAGGAGCAGCTTATGTTTGACGATAAACTGAACGAGAACATTGATAAATTACATCAAATCAAAGAACAATATCAACAACGATGTGTATCTGTGTTAGATCCAGGTTATGACTTTGATGATTTGGAAAACAAAATACGTTCACAATTTGATGCTGTGGTTAATACAGTAAATACAGTTTCCAATACTATATTCGATTTGAAGAAGTGTGGTGTATTATCTGAAAACATGGCACGACCTATGTTGGATTTACAAGAAGACATTATGCAGAAGGTATTGTCATTAGAGAATAAACTAGATATATCGGAACTGGATGATTTACTTGAAGATATAGCTAATAAGACATGTGAAGAAATAGAACAAGCTCTTGATGCTATTAAAGATGCTATTATAGACCGCATATCCAATTTGCTTAATTTTACTGATACGCTGAATCAGTTAAACGATTATCTTCAAGAAGTTATGAATTTAGTTAGTAAAGTCGCAGCTGTAGTTAACTGTGTAATCAATAGTTCAACATTACATTCGTTCTTAGATAAGTTTCATCCTGATATATTGGAAATTGTTCAAGATGCTGATACTGATATAATTCGAAAAGTAAATCATGTGAAAAACGTAGCTGGTAAACTTGAAAACTTTAGAAATACATTGTCCAACATAGACATTTAACTTTGAAGGAGTTATACGATGAAAGTTTTTTACAATCCAAAAGTTTCTGCATTGAAACTGGAACTGGGTGAAAGTTGTGGTTTTATAGCTTTAGCAAAAACAACATTAAAGCCACATGAGAAATATGTTCGTGGTGAAAAATGTTTCGATTGGCAAAATGCTGTTAAGTTTAAGATTAGTGATGAAGAAGCTGATTTAATTTTAGAGAATTTACGTAGTAAAAAATTTAAAACGATATTAGAGCATTATCCTACTGATGGTAAGTCATACTGTAATATCGAATATGATCCCAAAACTAGATTGATGATTGTTGCTGTAACTGTTGTTAAAGGTGATGATAAAAGATCTGTATCTTATAGAACTACAACTGTAGCACAAACAAAGCAACTTATTAAGTGGTTGCAACTTGTAAGCTATTCTACATTCATGTTTGACTTAATGCATATATTTGAGAAGAGATTGGTTGATGCTATTATGACAGAAATCAAAACCATGAAGCATCGTTAATTCGACCCTCTCCATTGAATAATCGAGCATATGCAAATGTTTACGTTGTTTGAATATAATAGACTATAGAGTCAACAATTAATAGCTTTATGCAATGAATAATCATGATTACTCAAGCCTACGAATATGACCTACCACAGGCATATCCGTCTATCATACTAGATGTGCTTAAAATTGATATACCTGAATTACAACAAATACGTCATGATAAACAGAGACGTTCTATATTCATCGGTAAGCTCTTTAAGAAATATCCTGAGCTCTATAAAAGGGTTAGAATGATATGTGATACTATAGTATATTGTTACGAAAATGAGCTTACCGATGACGATATACTACTTACTAAAGTAGACGGATTCATTTCCACAAAACCTCTACCAGATCCCACCTGTTGTATTCTCCCAATATCATTAAAGTATAGATATCAATTATTTATTTTAACTGATGATAAGAAATATGTAGGATTGACATACGATGACAAATGCATAGTGAAAGGTGTTCAATATAAGACTATAGGATTAGAGAAATATTGGCATAATATTCTATCTAACTTTACATTACCATACATACAGAAACAAATAACAAATTACTTTACGACATCAGATTTATCGTTATTTGCTATTCCAGTCAATGACAAATACAAGTTTATTCTCAAAGACAATGACGTTGTAGAAGTTGCTAACTATACAGGATTGTTATTGGATATTGATAGACAATTTTATTTTTCACAACATATGTTACCATTTATACGTGCTATTCTAGAGGACACACCAAAAAAGTGAGTCTTCTAGATGGAAGGTCATTACACATTAAAATTTACCGCTGACGAAATTGATTTAACACGATTTGTTAAACATGTAGATATTATTACTCATGCAAGTACATTAGTACCTGTTATCAACCTTGTTGTTCAAAGTGATATCTTTAACGTTATATCTGTTAACAACATCAAAGCTAATAGCAAGTTTACAATTATTAGCAAGCTAAATGATTTACGTCAAGTACAAACTGATTTTGATTTAGTATTAGTCAAGACTATTAAGGATGTTCCTCAAAGAAATACAAATGATCAGCAACAACGTGTTACACCTAGTACAATAGAATTAGAAGCTTCAGATAAGAATGCTGTTAATGCAGCTTCTACAATGATTAATTATGCTAACTCATACGTAACAATACAGGAAGTGCTTAACGATATAGCACAGAGAGCTAATTTAGAATTGGTGACGCTTACTGATATTAATCCACAAATATATAAGAATATTGTTATTCCACCACTATCGTTAAATCAATCATTAGTATATTTACAACATAGATATGGTATTACGTATGGACCGTTACTGAAAGTTATTAACTACAAACGACAATTGGTAATAGCAGATTGCAGTAAATTGTGTGACATATATCCTAAGCCACTTGTTTTATTTATGAGAGGTATGGGAGTTCCACTAAACATTAGTATGCAGAAAGGCGGTTTACAGGATGGTTCGGATTTGGAATTTAGATATAGCATGCGCAATAATCCAGAAGTTGATGATACATTATCTAGGAGACTGATAAAAATTAAACCTAAACAAATAATTGTATCTCATCCATTAGACAGATTCTATCAATTTTCAAATTTGACAGCTAGTGATGTTAATAGGCAACACACCATATCAAAACAACCATTAGATATACAAACGTTAGCAATGAATGAATCTGTTCAATTGGATTATTCGATATATAGTTACAATGATTCTGCTGTTAATATAACGCATCAAGTCAGTAGAGAATTGACCAATGCAAAAAGAATAACGTGTCATTTAGAAATATTTAAAAATCAAAATCATTTTTTATATGTCCCAAATGAATACGGATTTGTAGTTCAATTACAAACTCCTAGCATACCAGAAATTAGTGGCAAATATATACTAGCATCAACACATTTAGCGTTTTCTCAAGAACAACATGAACATTGGAATTATGAGTTACAAGTTTCATTAAGAGGATAGTCACATGTCATATGAGTAGATGCTAAGTCATTATTGCTTTCTGCATGGAGATAGCAGATGAAAAACATTGACTTAAAATTAGCAGTTGATTATGCTAAAGAACTACTTACTTATAGACAGAATGTACTTCAGTTTATTAATGATCATATTAAGATACCGTTACCAGGTGGTTCGACTCCAATAAAGCTATATAATAAACAAGAAGAATTAATACGCAATTTCTTAAAATATCATTATTTAGCTATACTAAAAACACGACAAATTGGTATTAGTACAGTTGTACAAGCATTAGTTGCATCATTATGTTGTTGTTTCGATAACTTTATAGTAGGTGTGATTTCAAGAGATGGTGGTGAAGCTACGGATTTTGCTAGAAAAGTTCGTACTATGATAGAGGAGATTCCATTAAAGTATAGACCGGAATTTGACAAAAAGACAGAACAATCATTTATACTTGATAATGGATCTGCATTATACGTAGGTATAGTAAATCCAGCTAGACCTGGTGCTGTATTTAGAGGTAAAGCTATTACATTATTAGTTATAGACGAGGCAGCTTATATCGATCATATTGATCCTGCTTATACTGCAATTATAGCTGCATTACTAAAAGCACATAGTATTGCCAAAGAAAGACAGATTCCATACGGTTGTATCATAATGTCCACACCAAATGGAACTACTGGTACTGGGCAATGGTTTCATCAATTTTGGAACTATGTCAATGATAATAACAGTATATATTATCCAATGAAAATCCATTGGAAAGATATACCAGAATTCGCTAATGATACAGAGTGGTATGAAACACAATGCGCATTATACCATTACGATAAATATAAAATAGCACAAGAGTTAGATTTAGCATTCATATCTGGTGAGAATGCAGTTATTGATGAAGAATTAAGTTTAATACTACAAGAGAATATTAGAGAAGCTGATAAAATTTATGACGTTAAAGATAATCATAAAAAGGTTGGAGAGCTATGGTTGTGGAATTACGATATAGCACATAGTTCAATATTTATTGGTGTGGATCCAGCTACACAATATGGCACGTCTAATTCTGCTATCCAGATTATAGACATAAATACTATGGAGCAGATCGGTGAATTTAGAGGCAAATGTGAAGTTACTGTATTACAAACATTGTTAGACGAAATAATAATGCCTATGTTTCCTAATGCGGTATTAGTTATAGAGAACAATAGCATTGGTAATCAATTAGTAGAATATTTTGTACGTAGTAAATGGAAGAGCAATTTATACTATTCTGAAGTTTTAGATCAAAAGAAACAGCGCAGATATATGAAACCAGGACTTACTAATACTAATGCAGTAAGACCATTAATAATGGATTCATTATTGGAATGCATTAATGATTATGCATATGGCGTTAAAAGTGAGCGATTAGTAAACGAATTACTTGGACTAAAAAGAGGAAGAAATGATAAGATACAAGGAAGTCCGGATGACTTATGTTTAGCATATGGATTTATTGCTTACTTAAGACAACATAACAAGATAACATTCACACCAGTTGGATTGCACGATGAATCTGTTAACGTATTAAATGACATTATAGACGAGAATAATTATTTGACACGAATTTATCAATCTGCATTATATCCATCAATGTATCGTGATGTTGATATTTCAGATTTGAGTTTCACGAATTAGTGAGGATGATTATGGCTAAAAATAAAGTTGACGAACAAGACATTAAACAGCAAAATAATGAGTTAGAAAATGCAGCTACTACACCTGAAGCTGTGGTTAGTAAGTTTGAGTATTATAAGCAGAAAGCTAAAAAGCAATTAGGTGACATTACTAATACTGTTGTTACTAAGACTAAAGAAACGAAAAAGAAAATTGCTGAATTAAGAGAACAAAGACTACAAGAACAAGAACAACGATTAGAAGAGGTTAAACGGAACATAGGTAAATTAGAGCCAGACGTAGAGTCTTCGAATAAAGAACTTGTTGAACAATTAGAGCGATTGAATGAAACATTAGAGTCACAAACTGATGTTCTAGATAATTTGAATGATCAAATTGAAACACAAGTACAAGCTAATGAAACATTCGTTAAAGCAGCGGACGCTAATATTGCTAAGATGATAGGTCACGTAGCGCTTAATGTGACCAGACCTGTAGCTCAAACCGGTAAGAGATTTTCACAGGAGCTTGCAGAAGAAGGAATATACTATCAAAAACCTGGTGCCGTTGGTTTACTAGCTGCAAGAATACATCCACTTGTAGGATTTGCTGTTGAAAAAGCTGTTGAGTCTGTAGACTGGGCTGATATTAGACAAAACGTTAAATCTAAAATCAGTGAATATTTGGAAAAACGCAAAGAACAACGTGAGAAAACTAAACAGTATATTCTATCAGAAACATTAGATGAAGAAAACGAAACACCAGAACAATCTGAAGAACAAGTAGAAACTCCAGAAGAATTTGAAGGTGAAGAGCAACCAGAAGAGGCGGTTACTGAAGAACCGGAAACTGAAGAATTTCTAGAGAAAACAGAAACTGTACAATCTGTGCTACCACCATCAGTGGAAAACGTTGTAACTAAGCAACAAAAACCAGAAGAAACTAAAGCTCAAAAGGAACCTGTACCAGAACAAAAACCGGAAGTTCAAACACCAGAAATACGCAGAACACAAGCGTCAGTTGAACAAACTGCATTACTCACTAAATTACAAACTACTGCTAAATCCATACTTGATAGTATAGTCGGTAAAACTAAATTACCAACACAACAAGAATCAAAATCTATATATGAACGATTAGATTCGATTATTGATCATTTAAACAATATTCGTACATCTTTAACAAACAAGACAGAAGAGCAGATATCTAAAATTAAACCTGAGACTAAGCCTGAGACTATATCTGAAGCTAAAGAGCAAAATACGATTAGGCAAATACAACAGTTAAATGCTCAAATAGAACAAGCTCAAATTCAAATCCAAGCTATAACTAAATTACCTCAACAAATTCAACCAGTACAACCTGCTCAGTCTCAATCTACACAAGTTCAACAACCAGTTGCACAAGCTGCATATACCACTACCCAAGTTCAGTTATCACAAGATATACAACAACAATTAACAGATAATTTTTCTGTTATATCTACTAACTTAGTAGGATTGAGTGATAAGTTTGACCAATTACGAAAACAAATGAGCACTGGTTTTACGTCTGTTACATTGGCAGTTAGTAATTCGTATACTCAAGCACTTACTGGATTTAGAGAGAAGCTAATTGAAGCTGTAAACGAGTCACCAATTCTTAAGTCAATGATATCAACCTTTAATATAATGTCAAATATTTTTGGTGGATTAAGTAAGTTCTTCTTAGGAAAGTTATCAAGTCCATATGCTGCATATTTACCTAGACGTGGTAACATACAAGAGAAGCAGTATACAGTTCTTTCAATGATTTACTGTGTACTAGAAGAAATTGGTCATTTAGTAGCTAGAATCGTTAGTGGAATGGAAGCTATATGGCATGTCAACATTCCTATTCCACCAACTAAACCATTGGCACTAACAACCAAAAGCATTCCTAAAGCTAAAATAATAGCCAAATGGTTGAAATCTAGAAAATCTAAAGTAGCTCAGACAACTGGTAATGTATTAGAAAAACTAACAACAAAGTTTGAAGAACGAACAGCTAAATCTGAAGAGTCTTTTGTTACAAAATTGCTTACTGAATTTGTTAATCCTATTACGGATAGAATTGAACAGACTGTAATTAAGAAAGAGGAAGCTGAAGAAACTGTAGCTGGTAAGCTTAATAAGTTTATTCAAGAAATTGATAAGTCTGTTAAAGTTCAAGGTGAGACTATAGCTGAACAACTTGATAAGAAATATCAGCAAAAAGAAGAAAAGTCGACTAAGACAATAAATAAGATAATTTCTGATACTATACAAAAACCACTAACTAAGATTACTAAGACTAAAGAAGATAAACTAACGAAAACATTAGATAAAGTAGCATCTGTATTGAATAAACAGCAAGATGCGATTCAGACTGTTATTGTTGAAAATAACAAAGTAACTGATACGTTGGACAACGTATCTTCTGTTATAAACAAGCAAAAAGAAGCATTACTAAATGATGTTCAGAAAGATGAAAAAGTATCTAAGACATTGGATAAAGTATCGAATATTCTTAGTAAACAAAAAGAATTATTATTGAAAGTTGACTACAGCAAGTTAAACGAAAATCTTAGTAATGTAGCATCGTCAATTAAGGAAATGTCAAAAGAACAATCCGAGAAAATTGCTGATGTCATTAAAGACGTTAAGACTAAGAAGACTGAACTTAAAATAGAATTACCGACTAAAGTCGAAAATGCTTTTGATAAGTTAGCAAAGAGAAAAACAGAAGTTACCAAAACTGTAAAAGAGTCTAAACAGTATCAGAAAGCTCAAGAAAAAAGTATTCAGCTTTTAGAATCAATATCGAAAAAGACAAATCAAATTACTAAGATACAACAAGAGGAATATCGTAGACATAAACTACAAGACATTAGAGCTAAATTAGCTGATAAGTTCAAGAAGGTTAAAAGAAAACCCAGTGTAATATTTTCTTGGTTGTGGCAGGGTGTAAAATCTTTATTTAGTATGGGAGGTGGATTACTAAAGTGGTTAGCAATTTCGTTTATTCCAATGCTTGTCAAGAAGTTCTTTACTTACGGATGGAGATTAGTAAAGAATATTGTGACTGCACCGTTTAAGGTAATATCCAAATCAGCATCATTACTAAAAGAAGGTGCTAGTAAGTTATTATCAATGCCCGGTAAAATCATAAAGACATTTGCATCTGGTATGGGTAAAGTAGTATCTTCTGCACTTGGCGTATTATCTCATCCAGTTAAGTGGATTAAACAGGGTGCATCCAAAGTCTGGAAGTTTATTACGTCTCCATTTAAAGCTTTTAAAGAATCTAGAGCTGCTAAAGCTGCTGCCACTGGTGTTAAGACAGCTGAAGAAGTTGCTAAAGGATCTAGAGCTGCTAAAGCTGCATCAGGATTAACT
>Ga0256842_1002520_pt1 | contig 13056 bp, 11 predicted proteins | sample 4559240metaG_FD_185973 | JGI IMG/M metagenome (GOLD analysis project Ga0256842, IMG submission 185973) | Hydrothermal vent microbial communities from Guaymas Basin, Mexico - 4559-240 | ecosystem: Environmental > Aquatic > Marine > Hydrothermal vents | place: Mexico: Guaymas Basin | collected...
CTTTTCCTGACCTGAGCGGTGCTCTGCCTCAAGCTGTGCCTCGAGGCGGGCCAGCTGCTTTAGCAGTTCTTCCCGCTCGCTCTGCCCCGCTTTCAGGGTCTGTTGTAAACGCTGACCAGCCTGGAGCCGGGCAATCAGCCAGCCGCAGAACAGGCCAATCAGGAGGGTCACGACGAGAAGAATAACAGTATCATTGGTCAATGATGTCATATGGTCCCCTGAGTTATCGATAAATGGTGGTACTGAAGAAGATCAGTGGTACGATAGCAGAGAGGTCTTGAATCAACAATCTTTTTGGCAGGAGCAGAATGATGGCAGAATTTGATTATAAACCCTGGTGGTCACAGGCAACGGAACGTTTTTCCGCTGCGGAAGATATTGCTGCGTTGCTGAAAGAGTTGGAGTGGCTGTTTGATGAGACCGAAAAGATGATTCAGGACCATAAAGAGGGGGATCGCAGTTTGATCGCCTGTCATGCCGGTTGTCAGGACTGCTGCATTGTTAATGTTTCGGTGACACTGCTGGAAGGGATTGCTATCACCCGTTTTTTGCGCCAATGGGACGAGCCCCAGCAACGGGAGATCGTCGCAAAGGTTGACGCTTTGTGGACAGCAGTGCGGGGGCTTGAAGATGATGAACGGATGATGGTAAGAAAGAAATGTGCGTTTCTGGATGCCTCCGGGTGTTGTACCATTTATCCGGTTCGTCCGTTGTTCTGCCGGGGCGTCACCTCTATTGATGTTGACGCGTGTCGGTCGGCGATTGCTGATCAGGCGTTCGGTGTGACGACCGAAGTGATGATGCATCAGTTTCAACTTGATCTTTATAAAGTTGCTTTTGGTGCCATTGCCAGTGGGCTGGAACAGTCGGGTCTGGATGGACGAAGTTTTCAATTGTGTGGATTAACTCGTTACTTATTGGCACATCCTGATCAAGAGGAAGTGTCGTTGCGGTCATCTGCTTTGAATTGGAACGATTTATATTGAGAATAACAGCTCAGGCTAGGGTGAAACGAAGGTAAAAAAACAGGCTGACGATTGAGACGATCAGGCTTAGAACAAGAGTCGCATTAATATGATCCCCTTTACGCTTTAAGCGTTTGCTATTGAAATAAATGCCGGCAAGGCTGGCCGCCAGACTTAAAACCAATAATAGACCAATATAGGGGACTAACTCCAGGTTCCACGCGGGGTTGAGTCGTTGAACACCAAAAAAATGATCGAGAAAGTTTGTCCGTTTTGGTTTGGCTGCTGCAACGACAAAGATAGTCAGAAAAAGAGATGCAACTGCAGTAAAGTTACACACCGCCAACAGGCGCAGAATCCGGTCATTTTTTTTGCGGCGGTTGCTAAGTCTCAGACTCATGAGGAGAACTTCTTTCTAACGGCCCGTAGGCTGTTCGTCACTATCTATTTTGTGTTAGTATAGCTGAACAATTTAATTACTGAACAGGAAAAATGGTACAAATGGGAAATTCTGATATCAATAACGGCAATAAAACCAAAGTGTGTGGCAGAGTTAAGGACGATCTGGCGACGCCTTCTCTGTTTAAGGTTTTGATGCACAACGACGATTATACAACGATGGAGTTTGTTGTTGAAGTGTTACAGGAAATTTTTTGCATGTCTTCAGTCGAAGCTGAAAAAATTATGTTAACAATCCATTTTCAGGGTGTTGGTTATTGTGGGACGTTTCCCCACGCAATTGCGGAAACCAAAGCATCACGGGCGCGTTTAAAAGCCCGCAAGGCCGGGTTCCCGTTGCGTTGTACCCTTGAGGAGGCGTAAGCGGTGGCTGAAATGTTTAAACAGGATGTTCAGATTGCATTTACTCTGGCGGTGCGCGAAGCGCAACGGCGGCGTCATGAATATCTGACGACCGAACATCTCCTTTATGCCCTTCTTTTTGAAGATGCGGTTCAGCGGATTTTAACTGCCTGTGGCGGTGATATTGATAGTTTGAAGCAGGTCCTCGAAAAGTTTTTTGATGATCACATTGAACCACTGCCGGCTACCGCTGAGGTGGATGATGAAGTTCCCCGTCAGACTTTAGCATTGCAGCGATTGTTGCAGCGCACTGTTTTACACATGCAGGCATCACAGCAGGATGCTGTCGGCGTCGGTGATCTTCTTGCGGCGATTCTTCAGGAAGAAAACTCTCACGCCTGTTATTTTCTTCGTCAGCAGGGGATTGAGCGGGTCGATCTGCTCGATTATATCTCCCATCATCATGTTGCGAGCAGTTCTGCTGAAAAGCCTGACGCGAGTCCCGGCGAAGCTAAGCCCGATGAAACAGCCAAGCCGAAACAGAAGCCGACTGACCCCCTTGAAGCATTTACGGTCGATCTGATTGCCAGAGCCAAAGAAGGCAAAATTGATCCGCTGATCGGGCGGCAGCAGGAACTGGAACGGACGATTCTGATTCTCTGTCGGCGGCGCAAGAATAATCCCTTATTTGTCGGGGAGCCCGGCGTTGGTAAAACGGCAATGGCCGAAGGGTTGGCATTGCGCGTTGCGGAAGGAAATGTCCCCGAATTATTGAAGGATGCAGAGCTTTTTACCCTCGATATGGGGGCGTTGCTGGCAGGAACAAAATTCCGTGGTGACTTCGAAGAGCGTCTCAAAGCAGTGGTTGCGGCATTACAGAAACGCGAGCATGCCATTTTATTTATCGATGAAATCCATACGATTGTCGGTGCCGGTGCCACCAGCGGCGGTTCGCTGGATGCGTCAAACATTCTGAAGCCGGCATTGGGCTCGGGTGATCTGCGGTGTATCGGTTCAACGACCTATGAAGAATATCGTAACCTGTTCGATAAAGACCGGGCGTTGTCACGGCGTTTCCAGAAAATTGATTTGCATGAACCCAGCAGTGACGAGACCATCGAAATCCTCAAAGGGCTGGGTTCGCATTACGAAAAGCACCATCAGGTAAAGTACACCGAAGAGGCACTGGAATCGGCGGTTCAGTTAGCGGTCAAACATTTACCGCAACGCCATCTGCCCGATAAAGCGATTGATGTGATTGACGAGGCCGGGGCGCAGCATCGTCTTGATGGCAATCCTCGTCGTCCGGTTGACCTCAATGACATTGAGCGGGTTGTTGCCCGGATGGCGCGGGTGCCGATGCGGACGATCAGCGGTAGCGACCGCCATCGCCTCCGTTACCTTGAGCGTGACCTCAAGCGAATGGTTTTCGGTCAGAATCAGGCTATTGAGAGTTTGGTCAAATCGATCCATCGCTCGCGTGCCGGATTGGGTCATCCCGACAAGCCGGTTGGTTCGTTGCTGTTCACCGGCCCGACCGGGGTTGGGAAGACCGAAGTTGCCAAACAGCTTGCTGCCCAAATGGGGGTGAAATTCCTTCGCTTTGATATGAGCGAGTACATGGAAAAACACTCGGTCGCCCGTTTGATTGGTGCCCCTCCCGGTTATGTCGGTTTTGATCAGGGTGGTCTGCTGACCGAGGAGGTGGGAAAGAACCCATGGTCGGTGCTGCTGCTTGATGAAATTGAGAAGGCCCACCCCGATCTGTTCAATATTCTGTTGCAGGTGATGGATCACGGCACACTGACCGATAATAACGGCAAAGAGGTCGATTTCCGTAATGTCATTCTGATTATGACCAGCAACGTTGGCGGTCGGGACATGAATGCCACGCCGATTGGTTTCGGTAGCCGGACGGCCGCTGCACCGAAAAATGCTATTGAGAAAGTATTCTCACCGGAGTTCAGAAACCGGCTTGATGCTGTCATCAACTTTAATCCCCTTGATGAAACGATCATGCTGCAGGTGGTTGATAAGTTCCTGCGTGAACTGGCAACTCAGCTGGCTGAACAGGATGTCATTATCAAGGTGTCAGCGGCAGCGAGAAAAGATCTTGCCCGTCGGGGTTACGACCCGCTGTTTGGTGCCCGTCCGCTGGGACGGTTGATTCAGACTGAACTGAGTGATCCGCTTGCCGAAAGAATCCTGTTTGGCGAATTACGTGATGGCGGTGAGGTCAAGGTTGGCTGTAAGGCGGGGAAACTCGTTTTCCGCTTTCTGTAAGTTTTATGCCCTGTTACCCGTTGGACGATCAGCTGTGGTTCCCTCCCGTTGAGGACGCCGAAGATTACGGTCTGCTCGCTGTCGGCGGTGACCTTTCTGCTGAACGTTTACTTCTCGCTTACAGTCTCGGAATCTTCCCCTGGTATAATCCGGGGGAGGCTATTCTCTGGTGGTCGCCCGATCCACGCTGTGTATTATTTCCTGAAAAACTCCATATCTCTCGTTCACTGAAGCGTTTTATGCGCCGTGAACCTTATCGCATCAGTTTCAATGAAGATTTTCCCGGGGTGATCTCCTGGTGCCGGCAGCTACGGGCCGGAGTCGACGGCAGTGGAACGTGGATTACCTCTGAGATGAAGCACGCCTACATCGATCTTCATCAGCTTGGCTTTGCTCACTCTGTCGAATGCTGGGAGGGTGATGAACTGATCGGCGGGTTGTATGGGGTGTGTATCGGCCGGTGCTTTTTCGGTGAATCGATGTTCAGTCGCAGCAAGAATGCTTCTAAGGTGGTGCTGGTTCATCTTCTCGAATACCTGCGGCAACAAGGGTTTGTTTTGCTCGATTGCCAACAGACCACCGATCATCTCTTGAGCATGGGAGCCGAAGAAATCAGCCGGCGGCAGTTTCAATCTTATCTTCAGCAGGCCCAGGTCCCACCTTACGGTCCATTAAAGAGCTGCTTTTAGTTCTTCCGTTTGATCGGGAACTCTTTTCGCATTTCTGCAAAATAACTCCGTGATCATTTTCCCCCGGCATAACTTCGTTTTGTTTCCTCCCATTTAAAACCAGATTCTATTTTCAAAAGCAGCTGATTAGCGTGTAAAGCGTTGGAACTGTTTTTTGCACTTTTGCCATTCGTCTGAGGTGTCAGGGGTGTTCTTTTGCATTTCTGCAAAAAATACCCCGATTTCTGTATGAAATATGTTTTTTTGAATGTTTTGGCTAACTCTCTGGAAATATTCAGTAATTTTTATTATCCAGAATTGGCACACAGGTTGCGATAAGGGGAGGCGTCAACTTTTAAAGGAGATGCACCATGGCAATCTGTCCTTACTTTGGTCAAGAAAAAGAATATTGCGATGTCGGTGAGGAATATATTTCTCCCTATGATGTCGTTGCCATGTCTCATTTCTGCTCTTGCCGTTATCAGGAATGTGACAAGTTTCAGGAGCTGATCGAACGTCATCCTGAAGTTCTCGAAAGAGAGTCCATTCAAGAAAACCCAGTTGAGGTTGCAGTCCCTGCCACAGCGCAACCTCATGTCAATCGTAAGCCAATTAATATCAAATTCCGTAATAAATGGCCGTTGTCGCAACGGCTCAATTCTGTCATCGCTTCAGATCAAGCGGTTGATCATCAATCTAATGAACCATTGAGAGAGGAGACACCTGAAATGCAACCACAAAAAATCAAAAATCACGGCCTGCGGGTCGTTCTGGCTGGAACAGGAATCAACCTGGCACTGGGTATTCTATATACCTGGAGTATCTTCAAAGCTGCTATCACCGATTCAATCGCAGCCGGTGGACCAGGCGCTTTTACCTGGGATGCTGCCAGTGTTAACGACCCCTATGCTGTTGCCTGTCTTGCTTTTGCTGCAGCTATGATTATTGCCGGGAAGTGTCAGGATAAACTTGGTCCCAAGGTCACCTGTGCAATCGGCGGTTTACTTGTCGGTGCCGGCTTTGTCTGGATTTCACAAACTACCAACTACTGGGCATGGGTTGTCGGTTTCGGTGTGATGGCGGGAACCGGGATCGGTTTCGGTTATTCGGCTGCAACGCCTCCGGCGCTAAAGTGGTTCTCTCCGGCAAAAACCGGTCTGATTGCCGGAATCGTTGTTTCGGGTTTTGGTCTCGCTTCTGTTTATATTGCTCCTCTGGCTAAATATCTGCTGGCAACCGTAGGTCTGCAACAGGCCATGATGTACTTCGGAATTGCCTTTGCGGTTGTCGTTAGTGGTCTGGGGATGCTGATTTCCAACCCGCCGGAAGGTTTTGTTGTAGATCCGAATGCTAAACAGGATGTTGCTAAAAAAGTTTCCAATGTTCCCGATCTTAAACCTTCTCAATTGTTCACCAACGCCCGTTTTTACACCCTGTGGTTGTGCTTCTTCATCGGTTCCGGTGCTGGTCTGATGGTTATCGGTAGTGCAAAAGGTCTGGCTAAAGCTTCGATGGGTGAGATGGCCTTCCTGGTTGTTGTCATTATGTCGGTTGGTAACGCTGCCGGTCGCCTGATTGCCGGTGTGGTTTCTGATAAGATTGGTCGGGCAACAACTCTGTGTATCATGCTCGCCTTCCAGGCAACTCTGATGTTTACTGCAATCCCCGTTCTTGGTAGTGATGGAAGCAGCCCGATTCTGGTTGCTCTGCTGGTCACCGCAATGGTCTTTAACTACGGAACGAACCTGTCTCTGTTCCCTTCTTTTGCCAAAGACAGCTGGGGAATGAAGCATTTCGGAATGAACTATGGTCTGCTCTTCTCGGCATGGGGTGTCGGTGCTTTCGTTCTGGTACGGGTTTCTGAAATGCTCAAGGTTAAAACCGGTAGCATGGAAGCTTCGTTTATCGTTGCCGGCGTGCTGTTGCTGGTTGGTGCCATGATGGCTCTGTCACTGCGCAAACAGAAAGCTCCCGCTACTGTTACCGAGACCGAAGAGGTCTTTGCCGACGAGGAAGATCTGGTCCTGCAGGAAGCCAGAGATTAATAAGTCAATCAGTTGTCTCTTAACTGACGGGTTCCGCTTTTTTGCGGGGCCCGTCAGGTTTTAAACGTTCAGGAGAATCGTCATGTCTACAGTTGCCAATCGTGTTTATCAGGATAATTTACCGAGCCTTGGACTTCTTGCCCTCGCGGTGACTTTGGCAACCTATATCTTGAACCTGAGTAATTACTACCATCCACCGGTGTGTGTCACCGGTGCGATTCTTCTCTTTGGTGGTGCCATCCAACTGCTGATTGGTGTCTGGAGCCACAAACAGGGGCGCGTCTGTTCTGCCTGCGCTCTTTTACCCCTCGGAATTTTCTGGCTGTCTTTGATTAGTTACGAGGTCTTTCCGGCGATTGGTCTGGGATCTCATCCAAATCAAATCACAATGTTCTCATTTCTCAGCCTCTGGGGATTGTTTCTCGCGGTCTTATTTCTTGGCAGTTTTCGCCAGAGTGTCGCGATTCAAACCCTCTATGGATTTATGATGTTCTCGTTTGTCGCTTTGGCAATGGATCATCTGCGTGCTGATAATGTTTTTCTGCTGATTGGTTGCAGCACTGGAATTGTTGCTTCGCTGGTGGCCCTCTATATTGCTCTGGCAGAAAATATGAACCATCTATTTAAACGGACACTTCTTCCATTGGGAGCGTGGTCGTGTTTTGAAGAGGGTGATGTTGAGGTGGAATAACGGTTGAAAAGAATGCCGGTTGTCGCTAGTCTTGGTTAACAGAACATCTTTATATTTTTTTGACGGGTTGTTTGAACGATGAATTTGAGTCGACAGATGACATTTTTAGGGTTGGCTGCTCTCGCCTATTACGTTGTCTTACTGGCAGCGGGGGTGCTCAGTGCTGCCGTGATGCCACAGTTCGTTGTGACCGCAGTTATTTTTCTGTCGTCGGGACGGCTGGTTCGCAGTGGAGCCCGCAAACAAGCCGATAACGATGACACTGAGGAATCAAAAAAGAAACCCCGTGTAGAGCCTAACTGGGCACTCTGGACGCAGCTTCTCAACTGGGGGATGACCTTGGTCATTCTGTCTATTCTGGCTTTATGGGTGATGAAGCCGGTTGGCGTGCCGTTTCTCGAATTCCTCCAGCTGAAATTTTTCCTGGGATTTGTCGATCATGAAGCGAGTTGGAACTTTGTATCTCAAGTTCCGCCACCGTAACGCTACGCCCAATGTTTCTCTTTTTATACAATGTCCTGCTTACGTAGCCTGTATTTCTTCATCTTCCGGTAAATCGTTGCCATATTCATGTTGGCTTTTTTTGCCGCTTCCTCAACATTCCCATCGACTGAACTGATCAACTGCCGTAAATAATCGATCTCAAAACGGGCCAGCGCATGGTTGTAATCATCGTCATCAAGCGTGTTGCCTTCGATTTCGATAAACTGTGACAGCGTTGCCAAACTGATTTGATCTTCAATTTCAACAGTCATGCATGCTTCGATAACATTTTTCAGCTGGCGAATGTTGCCTGGCCAGGCATATTCACTTGCTGCCTGTTGCGCTTCCGCTGAAAATCCTTTGATGGCGGTTTTGAACTTTTTATTCTGCTCGCCGATGAAGTGGGCTGCCAGCAGTGAAATATCCTGACGCCGTTGCCGCAGTGGCGGAAGATGGAGGTTGATAACATTGAGGCGGTAGAAGAGATCTTCGCGGAATGTTCCGTTTTCGACCTCTTTTTCAAGATCGGAGTTGGTTGCTGAAATCAGCCGGACATCGACCCGTGTCGGGGTGGTATCGCCGACACGGTGGAACTCCTGTTCCTGCAGAAATCGCAGCAGGGTTTTCTGGACGGTGAGGGGGAGGTTGCCGATTTCATCAAGGAACAGTGTGCCGCCATCGGCAGCTTTAAGGAGTCCCTCTTTATCGTTATCAGCACCGGTGAATGCCCCTTTTTTGTGACCAAACAGCTCACTTTCCAGAACCGAATCGGGGATTGCCCCGCAGTTGATCGCAACAAATGTTTTGTCTTTTCGTGGCGAATTATAGTGAATGGCCTGAGCAATCAGCTCTTTTCCCGTTCCCGACTCGCCAGTGATCAATGCTGAGGTGTCACGCACGGCAACTTTCTCAACCTTGTCGAGAAGCTGCTGTAAAATTGTTGATGCGCCGATGATATTGTCAAAGTTAAACTTCCCGGCAAGTTCATTGCGGAGCTTTTCGTTCTCCGATTTTAACTGATTATGGCTTAAAGCATTGCGCACCCGGTAGAGCAGTTCATCGGGCTCAAACGGCTTGGTGAGCATATCGTATGCACCACGGCGCAGGGCCTGAATTGACATTTCAACGGTTGCAAAAGCGGTGATCATGATCACCGGGATGTCGGCTTCAATCGCTTTAATTCGCTGCAAAACCTCAAGCCCGTCGATCCCCGGCATTTTGATATCGCTGATCACCAGATCCCAGATCCCGGGGCGGAATAATTCCACCGCTTCCAGCGGGTCGTTGAAGGTTCTGACGGCATGACCTTCATCCATCAGGACGGCAGCCATCATCCGGCACAAACCTTCTTCATTATCGATAACCATGATTTTTTTAGCGGGCATTTTACGTTGTCCTTTTGACTTAATACTCTTCGCGAACCAGCGGCAGGAGTATAATAACCGTTGTCCCCTGACCGGACACCGAATCGATTGATATTTCACCACGGTGCATTTCGATGATCTGTTTGGTAATGGCAAGTCCCAGACCTGTGCCGCGTGCTTTGGTGGTAAAGAACGGCTCAAAGATTTTTTCCAGATTCTCATCAGGAATTCCTTCACCGCTATCACTGAATTCTATCCGCACCCACGTCTCATCTTCAAGCTTTGCACTGACCCTGAGTTCACTATCCTTGGGCGAGGCTGCCCCTGCATTTAGTAACAGATTGATCGCAACCTGTCGCAACTGATCTCCATCGGCCTGGATCTTTGGAATATCCCCGGCCAGTTCCTGTTTGATGGTGACGTGGTAGAGGTCGGTATGGTTGCTGGCAAAATCGATGATTTGACGCAATAGTTTCGGGATATCGGTCAATTCAAGAATCGGTTTCGGTGTCCGGGAATAACTGAGGAGATCCTGAACAATTTTTTTACAGCGTTTACTTTCACGCTTGATCTCATGGATAAAGGTGAAGTTGGGATCATCCTCGGGAATCTTTTTTTCGAGATATCCTGCATAACCAAGAATAACACCGAGGGGATTGTTGATTTCGTGGGCGACACCTGACGACAGAACCCCGAGGGACGCCATTTTCCCCTGTTGTGCCAACGCCGATTCGAGTTCCTTGTTTTTTTGCAGCATCCGGGTCATCCGGTTAAATGCGATCGCCAGTTCCCCGAGTTCATCCCGGCTCTCCACCGGCATCTGCTCGTCGAGCCGTCCCTGTTTAACCCGGCGAATGACAGTGATCATCCGGGCGATGGGATCGGTCAGGACTTTTGAGGCGAGAAAAACCAGCAGGGCGGCTATCAGTCCAACCACCAGCGGGAGGAGGAGGACGTGCATGGTGATGCGCCACTTTAAATCGTTGGCAGGCTGATAAAATTCATCTTCATAACTGCCGACAGCAACGATCCAGTCCCAAGGCTTGTAATAACGGTAGCGGACGATCTTCATCCGTACTTTTTCGTCGTCCGCATTTTTCCATGGGTAGCGAATCCAGCCGTTTTTATTGTGGATCATCTCAGCAATGAACTTTCGCCCGTTACTGTCCTGCGCATCGATCAGGTTTTTCCCTTCGGCGGTGGGATGGATTTGCATCACACCGTCACGGGATAGACAGTAGATATATCCGGTTTTTCCAACCTTTTTCTTTTTAATCTGGCGTGCCAGAGTCTGCAGCGAATTTTTCTCAAATTCAGGATCATCGTAGGTTTCATCGAGGTAGCCACCGGCGGCAACAATCCAGTCCCATTTACGGCAATAGCGGAAGGCGACAATCTTATTACGCGGAGTTTTGTCGCCCAGCTGTTCATTGCGCCACGGATAGATAGTGTAGAGAACTTCACCCGGTGCTGATTTTAGAGCACGCTCGGTTAACTCGCGGATAAAAAAGCGTCCTCTGCTGTCTTGAGCAGTAATAATATTTTCTTTTTCCCGGGCCGGGTGGGCAGTCAGAATCCCTTTGCTGGTCAGGGCAAATAGATAACCGCTGCTACCGATGCTGACGTCCTTAAAACTGTTGCGTGCCGCCTGCATGGCAGCTTTTTCACTGATCAGCCCTTTGGCAACTTGCCGCTGTTGCTCATTAATAATGGTGTAGGCGAGTTCAACAAGGGTTTTCATTTCTTGGCGGACGATCTTTTTTTTGTCCTGACGATAGACCTCAAACTGACGGTGGTGACCATCAAGCAGGTCGAGAGTGAAGCGTGCCATGTGATCGAGATCGGATTTGCTTGCGGCAGTCAGTCCCTCATACGCCTGATTGGTCGCAAAGTAACCAATTAACGCTCCACTAAAAAATATTGGGAGCACAACTAGTGGCAGGATAACGACAATTAGTTTCCAGCGAATTTTCAGGTCGCGAAATGGGGTGAAGGCAGGGGGTTTCATAATTCCTCAGAGAAAGTCGCAAAACATGTGTGAGTTTATATCATAAAGTGGACAAAAAGTGCCACTAGCTTACCTGTTTTTAAGTGTTTCTGTGCTCGATATTTTTTTAACTCTTTATTCTTGACTTACAAGGCGGCAATGTCTAATGTCGACATTAGACATTGGGAGGAAGTTGCTAGCGTTATGGTATTTGTTAAAAAAACTTATAAAGACCAGGTTGTTGACCATGTTTATCGGCTTTTGCTGAAAGGCGAATTGTGTCCGGGAGATCAGTTAAAGGAGACCCTGCTGGCAGAGCAGATGGGGATCAGTCGGGCTCCGATTCGTGAGGCTATGAAAGAGTTGATCATGATTGGCCTGGTCGATTATCGCCCCCAAGTGGGTAATTTTATCCCGGTTTTTTCTCCCAAACAGATTATAGATAGTTATACGACCCGTGGTGTTCTTGAGGGCTACGCAGCCATGAATGCATGTGATCAATTTTCTGTTGAAGAAATTGATAAACTCGAAAATTTGACCGATCAAATGGAGAGTTATGCAGCAAAAAAGAATCATAAGATGGTCATCGAGGCTGGCGGAGAATTTCACGACCTGCTGATCAGTAAGTGTGACAATGTTCAACTTCTTGAATATACAGACAGGCTGAGCCTGAAGCTGCATATTCTATTCTATAAATATTGGGGCAAACTCTATAGCCCAGCTGAAATAGGGAGTCGGCATCGGGAAATTGTCGAAAGTGTAAAAGCACAGGATCTGGATACGATTGAAAAAGTGGTTCGTCAGCATTATGTCGAAACCGGATCAAAAATAGCAAATATCGGAGATTAATGGATTCAGGGGCAAACTTACCCTTGAAGGATTATAACTTAACACGCGCAGATTAAGCCGAAAACGGTACGGAGGAAAAGATGGCAGAAGAATGGGTCAAGCAGATGCAGAACGAGGTTAACACCCTTGAGAAACTGGAAAAATACATCAACGTGACAGATGACGAGAGGGAGGCAATCACCACCCTGAAAACTAAATGGGGCACGACTCCATACTTTGCGTCATTGATGGATAAGGACGATCCAAAATGTCCAATTCGGATGCAGGTAATCCCGTCGATGAATGAGAAGGTCAATGAATACGGGATGGATAACTATCTGGTGTGGAAAGAAAATCGCGCTACCGAGGAAGTGCGTCCTGACAGTATTGCTCGCCAGTATAAAGATCGTATCGCATTCACCGTTATCGAAGTTTGCGGTGTTTACTGTCGTCATTGCTTCCGTCGGGAAATTGTTACCGAGGATGATCTGCAACTGCGCTTTGACGTAGAAGAAGGTCTGGCATGGATTCGCGAGCACAGTGAAATTCGCGACGTCCTGATCACCGGGGGCGATCCGCTGCTGTTGTCGGATGATAAGCTGGAATATTTGATCACCAGCCTGCGTGAGATTCCCCATATTGAAATGATTCGTATCGGGTCCCGTTTGCCGATCGTGCTGCCACAACGGATCACTGATGGACTTATGAAGGCTATCGGTGGCTTTCATCGGGTCCCCGTCTGGATCAACACCCAGTGCAACAACGCGAAGGAGCTTACCGAAGAGACCGAAAAAGCCATCTACAAGCTGATGGGCGGTGGTATCAATGTCGGTAACCAGGCGGTTCTGCTCAAAGGGATTAATGATAATGTTCCAGCATTCCGGGAACTGCACCAGAAACTGTTGCGCACCAGAATCCGCCCCTATTACGTTTTCTACTGT
>Ga0256842_1002521_pt1 | contig 13054 bp, 11 predicted proteins | sample 4559240metaG_FD_185973 | JGI IMG/M metagenome (GOLD analysis project Ga0256842, IMG submission 185973) | Hydrothermal vent microbial communities from Guaymas Basin, Mexico - 4559-240 | ecosystem: Environmental > Aquatic > Marine > Hydrothermal vents | place: Mexico: Guaymas Basin | collected...
CTCGTCTTAAAGATGAGGTTGATGTGCTGCGTAAGCAACTACAACAGCACAACAAATCCAAGTCGGCCCTTGAGCAGCAATGGCAGCAGATGAAGCAGCAACTGGCCGATAAGGAGCAGCAATTAAGCACTGTCAATGAAGAACTGCGCCAGACCAAAGAACAATTTGCCCAGTTACAGAGCAAGGCGCAGGCGGTGATGCAGATAGACGCCGAACGCCAGCATCTCAAAGAGGAACTGGCCACGGTTACCGATGAACTGGAGCAACTGCGCAATCACAGCAATATCCTGCTTAAAACCGCCATGATTAAATGGTTTCTGGCCGGTGCCGGGGTGCTGTTTGTCGGCTGGGTGGCGGGCAAGTTTTCGCGCCGCAAAAAGCGTGGTCTGAGCAGTTTTTAGCTGATTGCATTGTTGCTGATGGCGCTGTCCCCTTATCCGTCACGTTTGGTGGTACCGCACGATGCCGCTGCGGCGGCAGTGTTGCCGTTTTTGTGCCGCCATTTCCCGCGGGTGGCACCGGCGCAGTGGCGGCGCCGTTTTGCCGCCGGTCTGGTAATGGATGAACACATGCGGCCGCTGGCGCCGACAGCGCCGGTGCGGCCCGGCCTGGTACTCTACTACTACCGCGAGCTGGACGACGAAGTTTGTATCCCCGCCGCCGAGGAGATTATCCATCACGATGCCGACCTGCTGGTGGCATGCAAACCCCATTTTTTGCCGGTAACACCGGGTGGCCGCTTTGTAAGTGAAAACCTGCTTTTTCGTCTGCGCCAGCGTACCGGCAACCATGAGCTGGTGCCGTTGCACCGTATCGACCGCCATACCGCCGGGCTGGTGCTGTTTTCCTGTCGCCGCGTTAGTCGCAGTGTGTACGCGGCGCTGTTCAGCGAGGGGCGGGTGAAAAAAACCTACCTGGCGGCAGCGCTTTGTCCGCAGCCGCCGCGGCAGTGGCGCTGGGAAGTTGCCAACCGTATTGAACGGGGCGAGCCGTGGTTTCGCCGCCGCAGTTGCCGTGGTGCGGTGAACGCCCGCTCCGTCATCAGACTGGTGCAGTGCCAAGATGGCATCGGCCTGTTTGAGTTGCAGCCGATTACCGGCAAGACTCATCAGTTGCGTGTCCACATGAGCGACAGCGGCTTCCCTATCCTCAACGACCGCTATTACCCGCGCCTGCTGCCGGAACAGGCGGACGACTACGACCGTCCGCTGCAATTGCTGGCAAAATCCCTGTCTTTCACCGATCCTGTAACTGGTAAACGGTGCTGTTTTGAGTCGCCGCGCGCGCTAACTCTGCCGAGCGGTTTGTCAGACTTTCCATGAATCGGCGGTAAAACCGTCTGACCGGTGCGTATTTCCGCTCTGTTTCGACCAATAGCTGCGGTTGTTCGCCTGCAAACGAGCGAAAATCTGTGGTTGACCAGTCTTTTCGCCACCTTGTCAGTCGCGCCAGCGGCGTGTAAGTTCGGCGTAGGCGTCAATGCGCCGGTCGCGAAAAAACGGCCAGATGCGGCGCACCTGTTCACTGCGGTGCAAATCTACACTGGCGTGCACAACGCATTCCTCAACGGCGGCACGCGCCAGGATTTCGCCCTGGGGACCGGCGGCAAAGCTGTTGCCCCAGAACTCAATGCCGTCGTGTGCCGCTGCGGCGGGGGCGGCTTCAAACCCGACCCGATTGACGGCCAGCAGCGGCACGCCGTTGGCTATGGCGTGGCCACGCTGTACGGTAAGCCAGGCATCAAGTTGGCGCTGCTGTTCGGCGCTGTCATCGGCTGGATCCCAGCCGATGGCGGTGGGGTAGATGAGCAGTTGCGCCCCGGCCAGCGCCATCAGCCGCGCCGCTTCGGGGTACCACTGGTCCCAGCACACCAGCACGCCCAGTTTACCGACGCTGGTGGCAATGGGGGTAAACGTGCCGTCGCCGGGGGTGAAATAAAATTTTTCGTAGAAGCCGGGGTCGTCGGGGATATGCATTTTACGATACACCCCGGCGATACTGCCATCGCGCTCAACTACCACGGCACTGTTGTGATATACGGCGCTGCTGCGCCGCTCAAACAGGGAAATCACCAGCACTATCCGCAGCTCGGCGGCCAGAGCGCTTAAAGTGGTGACGCTGGTGCCGTCTATGGTTTCGGCCAGGGCAAAATTGGCGCAGTCCTCACTCTGGCAGAAATAGGCGCTGCCGTGCAGCTCGGCCAGTACGATGAGTTCGGCGCCGTCGGCGGCGGCGCGGCGGATGGCGGTGCAGCTGGCGGCCAGGTTGTTTGCGTGGCTGTCGCGGCAGCGGTGTTGAATCAGAGCGCAGTTGACAGTAGTCATGGCAATGTCCCCCGGTGCAGTTGCATGGTCAGGCAGTGTAGTGAGCCGTGCTGGCGGATAACGGTGCGGCAGTCGATGGCGATGATCTCACGGGTGGGAAACGCCGCAGCGATAACCTCAAGCGCCGCCGCGTCGGCCGGGTCGGCGTATGTCGGTACCAGTACCGCCTGGTTGATGACAAGAAAATTGGCGTAAGTGGCGGGTAGACGCTGGCCGTCTGCGTCGAACCTGGCCTGTGGCCACGGCAGGGGCAGCAGGTTGTATGGTCGTCCGTTGGCGCTGCGCAGGCAGCGCAGTTGCCGCTCCATGGCGCGCAGCTCCCGGTAGTGCTGGTCGCCGCTGTCGTTACAGGCGGTATAGATGATGGTGTCGTCCGGGGCAAAGCGGGCCAGAGTATCGATATGGCTGTCGGTATCGTCACCGGCTAAGTAACCGTAGTCAAGCCACAGCAGCCGCTTTATCCCCAGCCGCCTGGCCAGGTAGTCTTCTATCTGCTCTTTGTTCAGATGGGGATTGCGGTTGGGGTTGAGCAGGCAGGCGCTGGTGGTGAGTACGCTGCCGTGTCCGTCGCTGTCGATACTGCCGCCCTCCAGTACCATGGCATGGTGTTCCAGAGGGCAGGCAAATGCCTGCTGGCGCGCCAGCTCGGCGGTGATGCTGTTGTCTCTGGCGGCGGGGAACTTGCCGCCCCAGCCGTTGAAGGTGAAGTTGTGCAGTTGCGCCTGCTCACCGTTGTAGACTGTTATGGGGCCGAAATCGCGTGCCCAGGTGTCGTCACTGGCGCAGGCGTACAGACTGATATTGCTGCTGGCTGCTCCAGACCGGCGCAGCCGTTGCGCTACCCGTTCTACATCGTCGCTGGTGATAATCAGGCGCTGGCGGGCACCGATATGGCGTACCAGCTCAATGTACACCTGCTCAATCTCCTCCAGCATCTCGCGCCAGTCGCTGGTGCGACCGGGCCAGGTGAGCAGCACCGCGTCCTGCTGTTCCCATTCCGCCGGCAGGCGTAGATCGTCCATCACAGTTATCTCCCCGGAAAATAACATTGCCGCAGCCGCGACTTGTGCCGGATTATGCCACGAAAGTGGACGGGGCAAAATAACAAAAAAGCCCCGGCAGTGGTGTGCCGGGGCGGGTGTGCCAGCGTAAGGTAAGGGGGGTTATTTCTTGTGGCACTGGTTACATTTAGTCGGTGCGGCGCTGTTGCCTTTTTTCTTTTCCTGCTTGTGGCAGGCCAGGCATTTGGCGTGGCCTTGCTTTTTGTTTTCGATGGCGATCTTTTCTTGTTTGTCGCCATCGTGGCAGGCGGCGCAACCAAGTTTTTCGCCGTGGGCTTTGTGGTTGAAGGTGATAGTGCCCTTGCCGGTGTAGGTGACTACATCCTGTGCCGTGGCGGCCATTACGCTGATGGCCGTTACGCTGCTGAGCAGTACGATAAGCAAGGTTACGATAATTTTACTGGTTTTCATGATTGCTTCTCCTTTGTTTGATGGTGATCAAATTGTTTTGCGCTGTGTTGAGTCTTTTTTAGCCCGCCATCCGGCAAAAAACATTAGATATCGGGGCGCATGTCGATAGATGTCGATATGAATTTCAATAATTACAGCCTGTTATGTGGCTGGTGGCTAGGAGCGAAAAATGCGCTTTTGTTGCTCTTTGACGCTAAAACTGTTAGGGTGACGAGCCATGCAGAGGGATAAGGATGTCATAACCGAGGCGACATTGCGTCTCGACGCTGCCGCCATAAAGCGGATTCGCGAACAGCAGGAGTTGACGCAACTGTATGTCGCTCGCATGGTCGGCGTGACCACCGATACCATCTCGCGCTGGGAGAATAAACAGTTTCCAACGGTAAAGCGCGGTAATGCCGAACGGCTGGCGGCGGCGCTGGAGGTGGAGCTGGAGGAGATTCTTCCGCGTGAGGCTGGCGCGGCGTCGGCGCAGGATGTACCGCGTCAGCGTCGTTGCTACTGGTTGCTGCTGGCTGCTGCCACGGTGGCGGTGATATTGCTGGTGCTGTTTGGTGTGCGTCAGCGTCGGCAGGTGCAGGCGCAGCGGGTATTGCCCAGTTATGCCAGTGCTGGCGCGGTTATTCCGGTGCAGTTGCGCATCAGTGGCAGTGACCATGGTGTGGTTCGGGAGAAATTACCCGTCGGCTGGCACTTTGTCGCCGCTGTACCACCGCCTGCCAGCGTAGACGAGCGCAGCGGGGTGCTGCGCTGGATTATCCACAGCAGCGGCAACATGGCGCAGATCGTCTACCTGGCCAAGGTAGCTGATGATGCGCAGCGCAACGCCATGGCCTGTTTCAGCGGAGAGGTTACCGCCCGCAACGGCAACGAGCGGATGCGTACCGAGCTGATAGGTGCCGAGTGCCTGGTTATCGATCATATCAACTGGGCCGATTTGAACGGTGACTGTGTTGTCGACGATGACGAGATGCTCGATGCTTCGTATATCAGCGAGAACGCTCCCGATCTGCCCCTTGACCTCGATAGTGTTGAACAGTTGTGGATCGAGGATCACTATTACTGGGATGATAGTGGCGGTTGTTTCAAACCGGGCATCAAGCCGTCGGCAGCGCCGGAAAAATGATGTTTTTAATTGAATACAACTGTGGTTTTTTCATCTGTGCAATAGCGGCGGATTGTTCTATACTGCCGCACGGATTGAGAACTGGCTGACGGTGGCCGGTTGCAGGCTCGATCTATCTAATTTTACTCATATCTATCTGGTTTACTCATGGAACGTGTACTTAAACTGCTGGAAAACGAGCTGTCCCTGGTTGAGAACCAATTCAGGCACGATCTTGATTCCGAGGTGTTGTTGATTCGCAAGGTGGGGGAATATGTTCTCGCCAGTGGTGGTAAGCGGATGCGCCCCATGCTGGTGCTGCTGGCGGCGCGTCTGGGCGGTTACAGCGGGGATAAGCATATCGGCGTTGCCAGTGTGGTGGAGTTTATCCATACCGCTACCCTGCTGCATGACGATGTGGTGGACAGTGCCAGCCTGCGACGCGGCGAGAAGTCCGCCAATACCGTGTGGGGCAATGAAGCGTCGGTGCTGGTGGGAGATTTTCTGTTTTCCAAGTCATTTTCTCTCATGGTACGTACCGGCAGTCTGGCCATATTGCAGGCCCTTTCCGATGCCACCACTATTATGGCCGAAGGGGAGGTGCTGCAGCTTATCAGTACCTGCGATCTTGACCTGAGTGAAGAGCGTTACATGCAGGTGGTGCGCGACAAGACCGCGGTGCTGATTGCCGCTGCATGCCGCTGCGGCGCCATCTTGAGCGGCATGGATGAGACTCGGCAGCAGGCTCTTAACGATTTCGGCATGGAGTTGGGCATCGCCTTCCAGTTTATGGATGACGCCCTGGACTATGTCGCCGATCAGGAAGAGTTCGGCAAGCAGTGCGGACACGATCTGGAAGAGGGCAAAATGACGCTACCGCTCATTGAGGCGCTGCGCCATTGCAGCAGTGCAGAACGGGAGCAGGTGGCGGAAATTGTCGACAAGGAGGAACTCAGCAGTGATGATCTGGCCTTGGTAACTGCTCTGATTCACCGCTACGACGGTATTGGCTATACCCGCCGCCGTGCTCAGGAACTGGTGGAGAGGGCCAAGAGTCATCTGGCCGTTTTTTCCGCTTCAGATGCTAAGGACGCGCTGGAAATTCTGGCCGACTACGTGGTGACGCGCAATAAATAACCAATAACCGCTATGCGAAATAACTGCCGCGATTGCGTTAAATGCCCTTGTTTTTGCAAAAGACAGGGGCATTGTTGTCTGTATCAGTGCTCTAACGCCGCGTCCTATGGGCCTTAACTCACGCTTTGCTTAAATTGGAATGTTATCTGCATATAGGAAGGACAGGAAAAAAGCAGTGTCTTTTAATGTGTGGATAGCCTAACCAGAGGATATGTGAGTTGTGCCCATGAGTACAGAAGAAGAGCTTGTACACAAAAGCAGTTTTGAGTTTCTGGATTCCTGTTACGATATTTGTATCTACAGGCGCAGTTCATCCAATTATATCGCTAAAACAGATTTCAGCGACGACGACACCATTATCAACGATGGTGACGATATGCTCGAATTGCTGGAAAAACACCGTCGTTTATTGCCCCTTGCCATTATCTCCCGCCAGATGCGCTCGTGCAAGCGCAGTTGATGTTCTCCGGCGACAGGCTCCTAGAAATATGGTTCACACCGGATACGCTGAGGCAGCCTCCATTCGTGTTGTGTAGCTGTACATCAGAAAGATGCAGATAGTAGAAAGTATAAAAAGAATCCCGCTGAGCTATTTTGCACAGCGGGATTCTTTCTGTTTGTTGCCGTGTATGTTGTGCTAAAGGGTTGGCAAGGCGTCAAGCATGGTGTTGTCACTGCTGCCGTTAAGCTGGAAGCCGACTACATTTAGGCTGGATGTAAACTGAATGTAGGTAGCGTTGGCAATGGAGGTGTTGAACAGTTTATCAGCCATGTCTACCTTCTTTTCATGGCCAGCCAGAGACAAGGTACTGGTGGCTACCGTGTTGCCGTTATCGTCGTAGGCGGTAAGGGCGATATTGGTTTGGTTGGCATTGGCATTTACAAAGGCAATGCCGGTCCAGCCTGTTTTGTCAATCTTTGGAAAGATGCCGCTGACACTTTGGATATCTACACAGCCGTAGCCGGCCAGTTGCTTGCCGCTGTTGGTGCCGAATAGCTCCAGCCCGGTAAGATCAACGGAAGATTGCAGGCCGAACCATGCCGTACCAGCCGGAAGTTCAAGCTGAGTAACAGTGCCAAGGTATTTGCTGCCGGCGTCTATGGTGAGCATCTGTGGTGTCAGTTCTGTGCCGCTGGCGGTATACGGTCTTATGGTGATATTGCCACCACTGTTGCCGGAGTTGCAGGCAGCTATACCTGTCCACCAGGTGGTGTCGCTGGCGATATGGGGGAAGTACATGTTTTTGGTGGCGTGGTCAAACAGCAGGTTGCCGCTCAACTGGTTGCCGCTGCCGAACAGTTGCAGACCGGCAATATCCTTGGCGCCGGTAATGGCTGCCCACTTCAAATTTGGCTGTGCCTGCCCGTTGAACAGGGAGCGTACCGTAAAAGCTCTGTGAGCCTTGGGCGGCAAGTCCACCAGCTTGGCGCCGCCATCGTTGAAGATTATTGATATGGTGCGATAATCTTCGCCGGTGTTTACCAGGCTTATACCGGTCCACCAGTCGCTGTCCGAGGCAATATGGGGTACATACAGGATACCGGGACCGATGGTCTTGATGGCGGGGATGGCAACTCGATAGCTGCCATTGATGTAAAACTTCAGATACCCTTTGATGGCGTCGGATGTGGAGGATAACACTATCTGGCGCACTTTTGATGCGCTGCTGCCATATTCGCTGGCAATGTCTATCTCTTTGCGTCCGTGAGGTTTGAGAGAGTAGATTTTTTTGCCGGCTATGGTTGCACCGGCATCATCCATTGCCAGCAGTTCTATGTTGTCCAGATAATCGTTGCTGGTATTGATGAAGGCGATTTCGGTGCCCCAGCTGTTGTCACTGGCTATATGGGGATAGTAGAGCTTGTGATTGGCAGAAGTAGACTCACCGCCGCTTAGCGTCATGAACGTCATCGCTTCATGATCCAGTGGCCCCTGGTCGGAATTGTAACTGCCACCCCACGTCATAGCGTTGTTGGCATTCTGTTGCCAGGTGTCACGCACATATACAGTGTTTGGTTTTGCGTAGCCGTAAGCCAGCATTACGTGGCCGGTAACGTGGATTATTGCTGGCCGACCGGCATCAATTTCTTTGACAAAATCGTTGAAAGTACATCCGCCGCTGTATTTGCTGTCTATGTACTGGTTTTGCAACGAGTTTACGTTGTATCCTTGGCGTTTTATCCATTCGTAGATGCCGTAGATGGCACTGGTATCCTGTTCCCCGAACTTTTCCACATCGGCCAGGGTAAATGGATCACCTGATTGCCAGTACCAAAAATTTGTTCCACCATCCCTGTTGTCGGCGGAATCCTTGCTGGTTTCCATAAAATCTGCCAGGCAGTTGTCCTGGTGCCCGCCGGGATTCGGATCATTGCCAGAATCACCGTAATGGACATAGTAGTCAGCAATATGTTCTTTACTGGCCATGGTATCAAGTACGATCTGGTTGGAGCCGCTGAAGGTGTCCAGTTCAGCTACGCCACCTGGCACCAGACTGCTGTAGCCCTTGCCGTTGTAGCCATTGCGGTCGTAATAGCCCAGCATCATTCCCGCCGAGGTTGGTGCACAGCCGTAGTACCATTTGTAGTCCGGTACCGAACCGGGCAATGCTCCCATCTCGGCGCGTACGGCTATGCGGCCATCCGGTGCCTGAAAATAGACTTTCCCCTGTTTTGAGTCACGATGGATGCGAATCAGCTTGTTGGCAGAAAACACCAGCTTACGCGCCAAAACGCGGCCATCGTCGCAGCGATAGTAGTACGTATCGCCTTTGTGGTGTAACAGCTCAAAGGCGATTGCGTTGCCGTTGAACTGCATGACCGCCAGCATAACAATGACTGACAGAATACGAATTACCATGGCACTTCCTTTCTTTGCTGATTCTATCGGGGAAAACGGCGATGTTTGTCAGCAGTCATGATATCAATCTGCCGGGTAAAATCCCAGGAGCCTTTCGGGCTTTCCATGAATCGGCGGCAAAACTGTCTGATCGGTTCATGTTTTCGCTTCGATCCGTAAAGTCAGTCAGGTTTTTGGCAGACATTGATTTAACCGCACCGAGTAAGAGTATATCACATTAGAAAAATTTGCGAAAGATAATATGTTGTCGGCAATTACGTTTTGTGTTGTTTGGGCTTGTCGGTCTTTCCAAAAAACGGCGGTAAAACCGTCTGGTCGGTTCATATCTATTGCTTCGATTCGTAAAGTCCAACAGCCCCACGGATGATAAAAAAACACCTGCCCAAACAACGACTATACCGCATTAGGGCAGGCGTTTAAAACGCTTGCAAATATAAATAACAACTGAACGGGTATTACTTTTTGACAAGCTCCTTTAGATGCTCAACATAAATATCCGCCCAGGCGTCATTTTCTCCCAGACCTTTCAGCTCGGTGATTACACTGATGCCGTTTTTCTCCAGTTGCTTCTTCCACGAATCGTCGTCATCGCCGGCCATATCGTTGTTGGCGTGGTCGCCTGCGACTACCATCATCGGCTTGAGGAACACTTTTTTAACGCCGGTGTGTTTCAATTGCGTCAGTACATCGTCAAAAGAGGGAAAGCCCTCTACGGTGCCGACAAATATCGCGGTATCGGGGTAGGCGCGGCGCAGCATCTGTTGGAATTCAGCGTAGATGCCGGTGCTGAAGAATTCGTTGCCATGGCCCATGTAGACTAAAGCGGCACCGTGTTTTGCCGCTGTGGCCACATCGTCTTTAAGGGTGGCTACAGCTTTTTGCATATCTTCGTGGTAGGGGTGGTCATCGCCGGGTTTGCCTAGCGCCGGGCGGCCGATGGCCAGTTTGCTGAAGGGCATAAAGCGCGCTTTTATGGTTTTAATGCTGTTAAGCCCGGCCACGTAGGAGCACAGATCGCGGTATTCCTCACCGGCGTAGATGTGGGTCGGCTGCACATAGATGGTGCGGTAACCAGCATCCTGCAACGTGGCGATGGTGGCCAACGGCCCCTGCACGTACATTATCTGGCGCGGAATGTCGGGATGCTGCTGCTGAAATTTTTTATCGTGCTGGCGCTTGTGCCAGATGTTGCGGATGATATTGGAGGTGAACGCCAGACGTACCTCGTAATCGGGAAACGCTTTTTGTACCCGGTTTTCAATGTTGAGCAGGGCTTTGAGGGCCTGTGGCCAGGTGGTGCCAAAACTGGCCAGCACAATAGCGCGTTTGTGCTGTTTTTGTGGTTTGTTGGCGGCGGCGGGCAGAGCGGTACCGCCAACCAGCGTCAGGGCGAGTAGTATTGCAGCGGTTTTTTTCATGATGTAATCCTCCTAAAATTCGTAGGCCAGTTGTGCCGTCATGGAATCGGCACTTTCATTTGTGCCGCCGTCACGCACGGAATAGTCTTCATCGTGAGCGTATTCAAGGCTGATGGCGGTATCGTCATACAAGCTGAAGCCGATGCTGGCCAGGTAGCGCTCCTCCGGCAGGAATCCGGCCAGATCGTCGCTGCCCTGGAAGACAATGGCAAATGTTGTCTCATGGGTGCCGATGGCGGTGGTATAAGCGGCTTCGATGTTAAAGGTGTACGGTTCTATGTCATCACCGGCCACGTCGAGCTCGTCTAAGGCGGTGATGTATTCACCGATGATGGTCAGGCCGGAGAAACCGGTCATGATATGCAGACCCAGGCCGGGAATGTAGTCGCCATCAGTGGCAAAAGCGCCGAATTCGTCGCACAGATTGTCGGAATCAAACAGGGAGCTGGTGTAGCTTACATCGGCCTGGGCGGTCAGATTGTCATTTTCAATGCTGTAGCCTAAGTGGGCGCCGTACTGTTCGATGGTGCTGGTGGAATCCCCTTCGTTGGTGTCGCCGTTAAAGGCGTATACAGCAGCGTGCAGGTTGTCACCTTCGTAGCCAATTTGTACTGCGCTTTCCTGGCTTTCAGCCATCTCTTGTGTGAGAGGATCGGAGATCATGAAGGTAGTGAAGTTGCCAAACGGGATATACATCCGTCCGGCACTGAGATAAAGGGGCGTTTTGTCGTTATCACCCAGGGTGATAAAGGCTTCGTCAATCACTACGTCGTCGTCGCTGTCTTCTTCGTACAAAAACAGTACGTGGCCGCGCACCCATTTGTGTACCTGCGCGTCAACGCCAAATTCCATTGTGGCCAGTGTGACATCACTGCTGCTGTCGTCGGCGTAATTCTTGCTGTAATTGGCTTCCACTTCGATGGTGCCGCTAAAGCTGAGGCTGTTGACCACCTGCTCGACAATCTGCTGCTGTTCTCCTTTGGAGATGGACGGTTTTTCAATAGGGTGAGGGTTGTCGGCGGCCATTTGCTGTAGCCGTTTTGCCAGGATTTCCTCTACTTTCTGCTCAATAAGACGTTGCATTTCCGGCGTAAGTTGCGGTTCGGCGGCGCGGGTAATGGCAGGGAAGGTTGTCACACCCAGCAGCAGGGCGATAAACAACAATTGTTTCAGCAATCTGGTCATAAATGTGCTTCCTCCTTGTTCTCGTTAAACGATACGCCGCCAGCAATGGACGGCAGATACAAAAAAACCCGCAATATCGTGTGATATTGCGGGGATGCCGTTTTTCATCCGCTACGCGTACTTGTCGATTCATGTCCGGCGGACGGCTGATGCCGCCCGTGCTGTGTCTGCCGCCTCAATCCGCGAAGGGGCAATAGACGCCGGTCATGTAGCGCAGGCAGGTCTTCTGGCTTCCGGGTTAGCCTACTTGTCACCCCTTCCCGTGTTGATGGCACAGTGGGTGTGTGTGACGTTCGTAACCGGTTACAGCGGCGGGTCCGCGACGGATTTGCACCGTTCTTCCCTTGCCGGACGGATGGAACCGTCGGCAGCCGATAAGGGCACCTGTTTGACTGTTCTATGTAGCCTATGGGATGATACCGTGTCAATCAAAGATTGTTTTTTTATCGATCTCTAAAAAAGAAGGGGGGCTGCCGCTATGGAGCTTTTTGCCGGTGGCGCTATTTTATCATGAGTAGAAAAAACTATATGACTCCAGCCTGCGCCCGGCGCATAAAGGCTGAAATTCACGATTTGCTGCGCGTGCAACGTCCGCAGATGGTGGAAACAGTGGCGTGGGCGGCTTCCAACGGCGACCGTTCCGAGAACGCCGATTATCATTACGGTAAAAAACGGTTGCGCGAAATCGACCGGCGTATCCGTTATCTGTCTGGCCTGATGGACGCGGCGGTAATTGTCGATCCGCTGGAGCAGGGGGAGCGCGCCGGTGACAAGGTGCTGTTCGGTTGTACCGTTACTGTAGCCGACGCAGCCGGGCGCGAGCGCACCGTGAGCATTGTCGGCTGCGACGAGATCGATCCGGAACGCGGGCGCATCAGTTGGCAGTCGCCGCTGGGACGGGCGCTGCTGGGTCGGCATCTGGATGACGAGGTGGTGGTAAACACGCCGGCGGGGCGCGAGGAACTGGAGATAGTCGCCGTCGCCTATCTGCCGCTGGACTGAGCAAAAAGATTGCCGCCAGCGGTTGACAAGCGCCAAAGCCGTGCTTATGTTCACGGGCGGAAATACATCAACAACAACAGCAATTTCAATATTCTCTGGAGGTAACACAGGTAATGTCCGCTGATAAACACGAATTTAAGGCCGAAGTACAGAAAGTTCTCGACATGATGATCCACTCGCTGTACTCCAACAAGGAGATATTTCTGCGCGAGTTGATCTCCAACGCTTCCGACGCCATCGACAAGGCGCGTTACCAGGCGTTGACCGACGCCAAAGTGGCCGAAGGCGGTGACGACTGGAAAATCCGCCTCACTGTCGATAAGGAGGCCGGCACCCTTACGGTAAGCGACAACGGCATCGGCATGACAAAAGAGGAAGCGGTAGCCGCCCTGGGCACCATTGCGCATTCCGGCACCAAGGAGTTTATCCAGCTGCTTGAGAATCGCGCTGTTGAAGATAATCCCGAGCTTATCGGCCAGTTCGGTGTCGGTTTCTACTCCGCCTTTATGGTGGCCGACGAAGTTACCGTAATCACCCGCAAGGCCGGTTGC
>Ga0256842_1002522_pt1 | contig 13047 bp, 12 predicted proteins | sample 4559240metaG_FD_185973 | JGI IMG/M metagenome (GOLD analysis project Ga0256842, IMG submission 185973) | Hydrothermal vent microbial communities from Guaymas Basin, Mexico - 4559-240 | ecosystem: Environmental > Aquatic > Marine > Hydrothermal vents | place: Mexico: Guaymas Basin | collected...
CGATAGTATGGTTAGGAATATATATTTACAAAAAAAGCATTGACAATTTGCCACCTGATCCTGCCGATGCTAGATGGAAATATAGAATGAGGTATGCAAATACTAATTTTTATGATGAAATTTATGATGAAACAGATCCTTATGATCCAACTGAAGTAATAGACAGATTTGATTATCCTAAACCTTTTTATGTGTCCTGTGATGATGAATAAAAATTTTTAAATAATAAAGGGCCCTAAGAGACTAGGGCTCTCTTTATTGAGGTTAGAAATAATTAATTATGGAACTTTAATTCCACTATCATTTAGATGTTTTTTAGTATTTGTCTCCATATTTCAAAATTTCTTATTTTATGTGCAAGATTACAATGTGGTATGAGTTTTAAGGGGAGCATTTAAAAAACATAGGTAAAGATGTCTTGGGGGCACCCATAGATTTTGGCCATAAAAAAGCCTGTTAAGATTTTCTCCTAACAGGCCTAAATTATTGTTTCTTGTTTTACGCGCCAGGGAGGATTCGAACCCCCGACCTACGGATTAGAAGTCCGTTGCTCTATCCTGCTGAGCTACTGGCGCATCGGAAAAGGAATATATAAACTGTTTGTCATTTGGTCAAGAGTTTGTTACACAAAATTTTCCAGTTCAATACCTTTTATTTTTTTAAAAGTTGGAGGCAAGAGCTTTGAATAGGGAATTATTTAAAAAAATTCCATCGGTTGATCTGATATTAAAAAGTGTGGAAGAATATTTTTCTTTTATCCCAAGACCTTTTTTAAAGGAAAAAGTAAATATTTTTTTGGATCACATTAGAGATAAGATCAAAAGTGGCGCAATTACCACTGAAGAAGATTTGTGTAAAAACCTAGATAACACTTCAGTAAGAAGATTTCTAGAACGTGCACTTAGACCAAAATTTAGAAGGGTAATAAATGGAACAGGTGTAGTTGTGCATACAAACCTTGGAAGATCATTGTTATGCGAAGAGGCAATTGATGCTGTTGTTAGGGGATGTAAATTTTACAGTAATCTAGAGTTTTCATTAGACACTGGCAAAAGGGGAAGTAGATATTTTTTAGTTGAAGATCTGTTGAAAGAATTGACTGGTGCTGAAGGCGCACTTGTTGTGAATAACAACGCAGGTGCTGTTTTGATAGCCTTAAATACTTTGGCAAAAGGAAAAGAAGTCATTGTTTCCAGAGGAGAGCTCATTGAAATAGGTGGTTCTTTCCGTATCCCAGATGTCATGGCAAGCAGTGGTGCAATCTTAAAAGAGGTTGGAACAACTAATAGAACGCATTTATATGATTATGAAAGTGCCATTGGAGAGAACACTGGTGCCTTATTTAAGGCCCACACCTCAAATTACAGGATTATTGGTTTTCACAAAGAGGTATCCTTGGAAGAGCTTGTGGAACTAGGAAACAGATATGGACTTCCAGTTATAGAAGATTTGGGTAGTGGCAATTTTATAAAATTCCCTGAACATCTTAAAATTGATGAACCCACTGTGCAGGATAGGATACACAAAGGGGCAAGTGTGGTCACTTTTAGTGGCGACAAACTCCTTGGAGGTCCACAAGCTGGAATTATTATAGGTAAAAAAGAGTTTATTGAGAAAATAAAGAAAAATCCTATTAATAGAGCACTTAGAATTGACAAAATGACATTGGCTGCCCTAGAGGCAACTTTAAGGCTTTATAAAGATCCAGATCTTGCCAAAGAGAAGATCCCTACCTTGAATATGATATTGGCCACAGAAAAGAAAATACTCAATAAAGCAAGGTCTTTAGTCAAAAGACTAAAAACCAAACTCAATGAATGGTATGATTTTTCAGTAAAAAAAGGCAATTCACGTGTTGGAGGAGGGGCGAGTCCTGAAGTTGACTTACCAACATACCTTGTTGTAGTTAACCCCAAGTTTAGTGTGAGTATGGATGATTTTAGATCAGTATTACTGGAAACAGATCCTCCTTTAGTTGGTATAGTAGAAGAAGATAATTTTATGATAGATGTTAGAACGTTATTAAAAGATGATCTTTTTGTTATTTCAGATGTATTAAAACAAGCATATGATATTATAATGGAAAAATAGCAGGAGTTGTTTATGGACAAAATATTATATGAACCAAAAAGTTGTTATGAAGTATATAAAAATGATTTGCATAAGATTGATGAGTTTGCCAAACAATATATTGATTTTTTAAATAATTGTAAGACAGAACGGGAGACTGTAAAATGGATTGAATCAAAATGTAAAGAAATTAATATCTCAACTGATATAAATGAAGATATCTTCTATAGATCTTTTAAAGACAAATGTATTTTGATTGCCAAAAGAGGTAAAAAAGATTTATCTAAAGGGATCAAAATTATAGGGGCACACTTAGATTCACCTAGGCTTGATTTAAAACAACATCCAATTTTTGAGAATGAATATCTTGCAATGGTGAAAACCCATTATTATGGGGGAATTAGGAAACATCAATGGTTTTCAACACCTCTTGCAATACATGGTGTAGTTGTAAAGAAAAATGGGGAAAAGGTTAATATAAAGATAGGAGAAGATCCAGAGGATCCAGTATTTGCAATTCCAGATCTCCTTCCTCATCTTGCATATAAACAAAATGAAAAAAAATTGAGTGAGGCCTTTGAAGCAGAAAAGATGAATGCAATAATTGGGAGTGTTCCATATATAGAAAATAGTGAAAATAAGATTGAGGAGAAAATTAAGTATAATGTTTTCACTCTTCTGTATGAAAAATACGGTATAACTGAAGATGATTTGTATAGTTCTGAACTTCAATTTGTGCCTGCTCATCAAGCTAGATTCGTTGGAATAGATAAATCATTGGTGGGAGGGTATGGTCAAGACGACAGGATCTGTGTTTTTTGTGCTTTCAAGGCCTTTTTAGAGGTTGAAGATCCATATTATACTCAATTTGTTGTTTTCTGGGATAAAGAAGAAATTGGCTCAGAAGGTGCTTCAAGTGCCAAATCTAGATTTGTAGAATATGTGATTCAGGAAATAATAGACAAATGGGGTGGCAGATGTTCTTTGGGGGAGGTTTTTTTTAATACAAAGGCAATTTCAGCTGATGTGCATGGGGCATTGGACCCAGATTATCAAGATTTACACGACAAATTAAATGCCTCAAAACTGGGATATGGTCCTGTATTTTGTAAATTTACAGGACATAGAGGAAAAGTAGGGGCAAATGATGCATCTGCTGAATATATAGCTTTTTTAAGAGATAGGTTGGATAGAAAAAACATTCCATGGCAAATGGCTGAACTTGGGAAGGTTGATGAAGGTGGTGGAGGAACTATAGCAAAATTTTTGGCAAAATATGGAATGGATATTATTGATTTTGGACCAGGTATATTGGCCATGCACAGCCCATTTGAAATAAGCTCAAAGTATGATCTATATGCAACTTATTTGGCATATAAAGCATTTTTGGAATAATTTTTTTGATCTGGGTTAAAAAAGCAATTCAAATAGAAGAATATGGTAGAGGTATATTAAGTCATATGATAAATTTTAATAAAATAATTTCTATTCCAAAGTCATCAATTCATGCCAATGGTCCTTGGCTTTTTTCAAAAAGGATTATTGAAATTACATCTAAAAAGATCCATCTTAATAATCAAGTTTTACCTCTGTTTGTTGAAAAGAAAGATGGTGTATATGACCTTATATGTGGCTATGAGTTTTTTATAGTAAGTTCATTACAAGAGTTTAAATGTCTGCTGGTAACTAATTTAGATGATTATAAGAAAGGGCTATTAAATCTATTTTTTTTCTCTTCTTTTTTTAAAGACATTTATTTCTATATAATTCCTATGAGATATTTTCATGATATAATTGGCCTAAAACAAGAAGAAATATACAAGATTTTTGAACCTTATTTAGAACAAAAGTCTATTAAATTATTATTAAAGTGGTGCAAATATCCTTCTTATTTTGACAATATCTTAATTAATGGAAATGTTTCTTTGGATATATGTGATAATCTGGAAAAATTCAGTGAATATGAAAGGAAGTTGCTTGTTCCTTTTTTTGAAAATCTTAGATGGGGAAAAAACAAGGCAAAGATCTTTTTAGATGGAATATATATCTTAAAGAAGAGAAAAAAAGAGGATTTAGATACCCTTATAGACAAATTTTCACAATATCTAAAAAAAGATCTATCTCCAAATGATAAGATTCAGATTATCTTAGAGAAGATAAGGGATGAAGTTTATCCAACTTATAGATATTGTGAAAAAGAGTTTTTTAAAAGATCTACGGAGCTTACAAAAGGCAATAAAAATATCAAAATTATCCCATCAAAAGGCTTTGAATTGGATAAAATTATTTTAGAAGTAACACTGGATAATAAATATTCTGTTAAACAACTGGCAAATGATATTATAAAAAATAAAGATAAATGGAATGATTTTTTAAATTGGTATTTATCACTTTTTAATGAGCAAATTAGGTTATGAAAAGTTATCTTAAAAACATAAAAGGTATATATATTGATAATTCAGTAAAAAATTCAGTTATAGCCAAGAGTGTCATAAAAAACAGTAATCATAAGATATTTTTTGGTGATTTTTCTTCTTTTCAGGATAGTGATTTTAAAAAAGGATTTATTTATGTCTTAAGATATAAAGGAAGATTTTTTAGAAGATGTCCAGGCACAAAATTTTACAATTGTTGTGGGTATAAAATAATTCACATTGGAGAGGGCTGTCCTTTAAATTGTTCTTACTGCATTTTAAAGGCATATTTTTCTCATCAAAGTGTTAAGGTTTGGGGAAATATAGATGATTTGTTTAGAGAGTTGGAACAAGTCTTTGCAGACAAAAATAAAAGATTTAGAGTAGGTACAGGTGAATTTACAGATTCTCTGGCCCTTGAACCACTGACTAATTATTCAAGGTATTTGATAACTTTTTTAAATAATTTTGAAAATGTTGTTTTGGAACTCAAGTCAAAAATTGTAGATTTGTCATGGACTGATGTTGTAAAAGATCCCAGAAAAATACTTCCTGCATGGTCATTAAATGCAATAGATATATCTAAAAAAGAAGAGATCTTAACAAGCAAGATAGAAGATAGATTAAAGGCTGCAAAAAGATGCGTAGACATGGGATTTAGGGTTTGTCTTCATTTTGATCCAATTATTTATTATCCTGGTTGGGAAAGAGGATATTCACAGGTAATTGATTTGATTTTTGATTATTTAAGGCCTGAACATATAGCATATATGAGTCTGGGTTCTTTCAGAGGAATGCCAAATTTATTTGAATTTATTGAAAAAAACTGGCCAGAAACAGAATATATTTTTAGTGGAGAATATATACAAGGTATAGATGGAAAGATGAGGCTTTTTCGTCCATTACGGGTCAAGCAATTTAAATTTATAATTGATAGATTAAAAAGATATGGTTTATCCAATGAGCTCTATTTTTGTATGGAATCAGATGAAGTATGGAAAGCATGTTTTGGATATACACCAAAAGAGTTAGGTGGACTTGCAAATCACTTGATCAGGCGTTCCTTTGGATGCATGTAAAGGTCATATAGCTAGAGAAAAAGATGGATAATTTGAGTGATCCTAAAGAGGTAGATATGTTGAAATATAAGTGCATAAATATCCCAATAAATTTTGACCAACAAGATTTTGGATTTGCATAGCGGTATCTCAAAACTCAATCAACTTTATATAAATCTCTGCTCATGCCTAGAATTTTTTAGGAAAAAATTTAAAGAAAAGCCTAGAAATAATAGAAACAAGAATTTAAAGATCGGGTTTTTGCTGGTCAGAAGTACTCTATTTTCGTAAACAAAAGGCCAGTAAAATTTGGTGAAAAGACAGTTGAGATTTTAAAGAGTTTAGGATACTCACAAGAGAAATTTAATGAAAGCGTTTAAATGGAGTTTTAAAAATGGATAATCTTAATATTTATTTAGATGCTAAAGAGTTGCCAAGATATTGGTATAATGTATTACCAGACTTACCAAGTCCTCTCTCTCCTCCTCTACATCCTGTAACGAAAAAACCTATTTCTCTGGATGATGTAAAGCCTATATTTCCAGTATCACTTATTGAACAAGAAGTTAGTAATACTAAAGAGATATCTATCCCTGAAGAGGTGTTAGAAAAATATCTTCTCTGGCGACCAACTCCTTTGAGACGTGCGAGAAATCTAGAAAAATTTTTAGATACCCCTGCGCATATTTATTTTAAAGATGAATCTGTATCACCTCCAGGATCACACAAACCAAATACTGCAATTCCTCAGGCATATTATAATAAGCTAGAAAAAACAAAAAAGATATGTACTGAAACTGGGGCTGGGCAGTGGGGGAGTGCATTGGCATTTGCTTGTTCTCAGTTTGGACTAGAATGTGAAGTATTTATGGTTCGTGTAAGTTATAATCAAAAACCCTATAGAAAGGTCATGATGCAGACTTGGGGGGCGAGGTGTGTTCCAAGTCCAAGTGAGCTCACAAAGGTTGGAAGAGAGATCCTTGCAAAGGATCCAGATTCTCCTGGTAGTCTTGGAATTGCAATAGGTGAGGCAATTGAAAGGGCACTTGAAGATGAGAGTACAAAATATGCATTGGGAAGTGTCTTAAATCACGTTGTCTTGCATCAAACTGTCATTGGCTTAGAAACTAAAAAACAATTGGAATTAATTGGTGAAAAACCAGATGTGATTATTGGCTGTGTAGGTGGTGGTAGCAACTTTGCTGGCATGGCCCTTCCATTTGTAAGGGATAAAATCAATGGAGAAGAAATAGACATATATGCTGTTGAACCAACATCATGTCCAACAATCACCAGGGGTGAATATCTCTATGATTTTGGTGACATAGCAAAGAGCACTCCACTTTTGCCCATGCACACCCTTGGGCATTCATTTATACCTCCGCCTGTTCATGCAGGAGGGTTGAGGTATCATGGAATGGCGCCAATAGTGAGTAAATTGGTAAAGGAGAACCTTATAACGCCAATTTCTGTTTTTCAATTAGATACCTTTGAAGCTGGAATTACATGGGCAAAACAACAGGGGTTTATCCCTGCTCCAGAAACGACTCATGCAATTTACTATGCAATAAAAGAGGCTATAAAGGCAAAAGAAGAAGGTAAAGAAAAGACAATAGTATTTTCTTATAGTGGTCATGGTCTGGTGGATATGGCAGCATATGAGGCATATCTTTCTGGTCAACTACAGGATTATTCTTTGAGTGAAGAAGATATAAAAAAGGCTCTGGAAGAATTAAAGGACCTTCCAAGACCATAGTCCATGGGAATTTTAGACAAGATAATAAGAAGGTGCGCAAGGCTTGGGCATGAGGTAAGTGTTAAATATTGTATTAGGGAAAGGGGAGATCTCCCTTGTTTTAGATTGTTAAAATGTTGGGGAGACTCCCCTTCTGTGTTAAATCTATTTGAACATATTTTTGACAAACATATATTAGAAAGTTTAGAACAGCCCTGTTTTGATAAAATTGGGCATCTTTTTTTAACAATTGAAAAATTAAAAAAATCACAGGAAATGAGTATGTTTTCAAAACTAGAGTTAAAGGATTTTTTCCAAGAGGTTTTTAATAAAGATATTCTCTCTATTGATCTAGGAGAATTTGGAAAACAAGAAGGTGATGTCTTAAAAGACTTTGGTTATGGAAAGCCCCTCTCTGTTAGGATTAACTTTGATGATGGAGATTTTACTGATGTAGTAGTTTCCACTATGAGGGGAGATGAGTATGGACATCAATATTATTGGGACAGGGCGAGGATACTCATGTTTCAATATGAGACAGGTGGAAAGTTAAAAAAGCATGTAAGGCCTGTTGCAATAGGTTATGTATCTGAAAAAGGTCTAGTCCCTGTCAAAGGGGTGAAAGAATTTTTTATAGTAAATGAAAAGGTCCCAGGTAAAGATTATTATCTATATTTAGAAAAAATCAAAAAAGGTGATTTTACAAAACAGGATATTGATTTTGTAAAAAAATTGGCCAGATATTTGGCAGAGATACACAAGGAGAAAAAACAAGATAGGGATCTATATTTAAGAAGGATAAGAAATTTGATAGGAGATTGTGAATGCATTTTTGGAATAATTGATGGTTATCCTTATCCTTATAATGATTTTCCAGAAAACAAATTTATTGAGCTTGAAAAGAAACTCATTGAATGGCGGTGGAAATTAAAAAACTATTACCATAGATTGTGTGTTGTGCATGGGGACTTTCATCCCTGGAACGTGCTTGTGACAGAGGATTATGATTTTTATGTCCTTGATAGGAGCAGAGGGGAATATGGGGATGGGGCTGATGATGTCTCAACAATGGGTTGTAATTATATATTGTATGGTCTGTATGACAAACCAGAAATTTCAGGTCCATTTGAAAATATGTATTTAACTTTTATGGAAGAATATCTCTCTCTTACTAATGATAAGGAGATGCTTAAAGTGATTGCTCCATTTTTTGTATTTCGTGCCCTAGTTATTGCTTCTCCTAAGTGGTATCCCAATCATCCCAATGAAGTAAGGCAAGGACTATTTAGATTCATGGTTAATATTTTAGAAGATGATACTTTTGATTACAAAAATGTAAACAAATATATGAAGGGTTGATATGAATAATGCGAAAAAGGGCCTTTGTGTGTGGTTTGTGGGGTTGCCTGGAAGTGGCAAGTCATCTATTAGCAGAGAAGTTTATAAAAGATTATGTGATATGGGGATTGATGTAGCTTATTTGGAGATGGACAGGCTTAGGAAAAAATATTTTCCTGAGCCAAAATATACTAAGGAAGAAAGGGAAAAGGCGTATGATATGTTTGTAGAAGATGCATATAAAGAATTTTTAAATGGAAGATTTGTGATAATGGATGGGACTGCTTATAAGGTTGATATGAGAAAAAAGGCCAGAGATAAAATGGGAGATAGATTTGCAGAAATTTATGTAAAATGTAGTATTGAGACTGCGATCCAGAGAGAGTCAAATAGAGAAGGGGGATTGGTTATAGCCAATTTGTACAAAAAAGCATTGGATAGAAAAAAGACAGGCAGACAGTACCCTGAACTTGGAGAAGTAATTGGTGTGGATGTTGAGTTTGAGGAAGACAAAGAGTGTGAGTTTGTAATAGAAAATGATAATTTTACGTTAAATGAAGCAGTAGATAAGGCCATGAATTTTATTTTACAATGGATGAAAATTAAAAAAATATGTTAAATAATATCAGCTTTTTTGAGGCCACATTTTTTGGATTATGATTCCTCCTATAATCATAAAAAGACCAATTAGTGTGGAGAAATAGATTGTTTCTCCAACAATAAAATGGATAAATAAGAGGGATAAAAACGGAGATAAGTATATTAAAATACTCACCTTTGCAGTGGATGTGGTGTATTTTAATGCCTTGGACCAGAAAAAAAAGGTGATCCCCATTTCAAAAAGGCCTATGTATATTCCACCCAAAATTCCAGATAAAGGGAGGGGATCTTTTTGCAGTAAAAAGATGATAAGTATACTTAAAGATCCCCAAGTAAAGTTTAGAAAAAGCCTGATTGCTGGATATAATTTATCTCTGGTATTTAAAATCCAATATAATGCCCATATTACAGTACTAAGTAAAGCAAGAGCAATACCAAGGGGATTGGTCTTGATGTCAAAGGTGAATATATCTCCTTTAGTAGCTATAATGTATACACCTAAATAACTCAAAATAAGGCCAATAATATCTCCAATGGTAAGTTTTTGTCCTAGAAAAAAGTAAGCAAGTATTGTCAAAGTAATTGCCCATGTATAATTTATGGCCTGTGCTTCTTGAGCACGCAATAGATCATATGCATTAAATAACACTATATAATATAACAAAGGATTTAACAGACCAAGAACCATTGAGTATGTAATGTCTTTTAATGTAATTTTTTTTAGGAGGTAATATTTTTTTTCTATTAAGATAATTAAAAATAGGGTGATCATGGATACAAGTGTGGAAACAAATAGCATGTTGACCACACTTGTATGTCTTAAGGTTATTTTAAATGCTGTTGCAACTGTTGACCATATAGCAACAGATGTAATGGCAAAAATGTATGCTTTTTTTTGATTTTTTTTCATGGAAAATTAAGTAAACTTAGTTGATTTTGTAAGTCAATATCTAAATTTAAAAAGTAGAAATAGAGGAAGTAATTTTATGGAAAACATAGAAGTAAAAATCCATTATTTGGATAAGTCCTTAAAAGGAACACTCAATTACTCAACAAGATATTCAGTTGGTATAGATTTAAGGGCAAGTATTGATGAAGATGTGGTATTAGAACCAGGAGATAGGGCAATAATTGGTACAGGTATAGCCATAGAAATTGTTACTCCAAACATAGCAGGTTTTATTTTTTCAAGAAGTGGCCTTGGAATAAAAAAGGGACTTGTGGTAGCTCAAGGAGTTGGAGTTATAGATCCAGATTATAGAGGCGAGATAAAGGTGGGTATGTTAAATACATCTAAAGAACAAAGGATTATAAAACCAAAAGATAGGATTGCCCAGCTTGTGTTTATGCCAGTGTATCAAGCAATATTAATTGAATCCTCTAAGTTAACTGAAACACAAAGGGGAACAGGGGGACTTGGGCATACTGGAATTAAATGATTATGAATAGAATTTTATATATCCTTCCTCTTTTTCTCTTTAAAAACGAATCTCTTTCTGGCCAATCTTTGTAAGCATCAGCATAACGAAGATCATTCAAAAGAGTTAACTGTTTTGACTCTACCTTTAACGCATTGAGACTAATAATAAAGGGTGCCGTCTTCATACAAAATGGCACGTTTGGATCTTTTAAGACTGCCAAATCTTGTATATCCCCTTGACTAATTATATAAGATATGACAACTTTTGGTTCCAATGAGAGCTTATCTTTGTTAACCAATTAACAAAAATTCCTTGGGAGTTATAATGAGTAAAAGGTACTTATTATTTTTGATTATTCTTACACAGCTTGGATGTGTTGCACCAAAATCTATCAAGAAAACAGGAACTTTTGAAAAAAAATTGGCCCGCGTAAACAAGGCCATTATTGCAAGGGACTATGTGGGCGCATACCTGATGTTAAGTGAGTTAGAAAATACAGCTAAATTTAAAAGCAACTCAAATCTAAAATCCTCTATTCTGTTCAATAAGGCCTATTGTTTGATGATGCAAAAAAAATATAATGATGCAATAAATGTGCTAAATAAAGCCATTTCAACCTATCCCCAAAATATCAAAAATTATATATTAAGGGCATATATTTTCAAATTAATTGGGAAAATAGACAAATCAATTTTGGATCTAAAACAAGCAGAACAAATTGCTCCAAACAACGCAATAATAAAATACAACCTTGGATGTTTATATATTGACAAAGGCGATTATGATTCAGCTGTTAAAAAATTAAATGCTGCTGTAAAAATCCAACCTGATTTAAAAGATGGATTTATAAACCTGGCTTATGCTCTATTTCATTTAAGTAAATACAATGATGCAATTTCAAATTTAAAAAAAGCTGCGTTACTGGATAATAAAGATGCAGATATCTATTTTAATATGGGTTTATCCTATGAAAAATTGCACCAATATGATAGTGCAATATCATCTTATTCTGAGGCTATTAAAATCAATCCACAATATATAAGTAGTTATATTAACCGAGGTCTTTTGTTTTTATCTCTGGGAAAAAATAATCTGGCATGTCAAGATTTAAAAAAGGCATGTGATTTAGGAGTATGTGCAAAATATAAAAATTTGAAAGAAATAATGGTTTGTCAATAATTAATAACATGAATATCAAAAAATTTAATTTATTATTTTATTTTTTCATCGCAAATATCATACTCTTTTTTGTCATTTTAACAATAAATAATTATATCTCTTATAAATTAAGATTAAATTCCATTGATTTAGAAATTAACAATTCCAAAGTAAAAAATAGACTTAGAATAAACTTTCAAAAACAGGATAATATTGACATAGATCCTATTTTAAAAAAAAATCCATTTAAAGTAATAGAATCTCTAAATGATAACAGTAAAGATATTGAATCCAAGATAAAAGAAATTCCCATCGCTGACATAAAGGATTTTGAATTAAGAGGCATAATATGGTCTAAAGAGAAAAAAGATAGGATTGCAATTATTTATGATAAAAAACTCAAATTAGAAGGTATTTATAGCATTGGAGATAAACTTAGTGGAGCAATAATTAAAGATATAATGAAGGATCAGATTATAGTTAATATAAACAATAAGGACAAAAGAATTTTATTTTCAGACTTTACAAAGTTGGAAAATGGAATGAATTTTTCAAAAGAATTAAATTTTGTAGTGTCAAAGCATATATTAAAGTCCGAATTATCTAATATGCCATCTTTGCTTCGTTCCATGAGGGTTGTGCCATATTCATCATCTGGAATTAAAGGCTTTAAGGTGGTTTCAATTAGGGATAAATTTATAAAAAATAAGTTGGGCATAAAAAAAGGAGATATAATCCTATCAATTAATGGAAAACAGGTAACAAATATGGATAATATTATGCAGCTTTATTCCAAAGTCCAGGATATCGAACATGTGGATCTTGAAATTCTAAGAAATGGTCAAAGACAAGTATTATCTTATTCAATAAAATAGGATAAAGATCATGCTAAAGAATATATGTAAAAAATTAATTTGTAGTTTTGTGTTACTCCTTTTGTTGTGTCCTAATACTACTTTAGCTTCTGATGCAAAGATAAGTATAAACTTCAGAGAAGTGCAATTAAAGAATTTTATCGAGTACATTGGAAAAGTTACAAACAAAAATTTTGTACTGGACCCCAATGTTGCATCAAAAAAAATATCCATTATTTGCCCAAGACCCATGAGTTTGGACGAAGTATATAAGGTCTTTGAATCAGTATTGCAGGTTTATGGATTTACTACTATTCCTGGAAAATATGTAATCAAAATTGTTCCCTCTGCACACGCACGTAGGCAATATAATCCCGTTGAAACAGGCAAAACAAATAG
>Ga0256842_1002523_pt1 | contig 13046 bp, 12 predicted proteins | sample 4559240metaG_FD_185973 | JGI IMG/M metagenome (GOLD analysis project Ga0256842, IMG submission 185973) | Hydrothermal vent microbial communities from Guaymas Basin, Mexico - 4559-240 | ecosystem: Environmental > Aquatic > Marine > Hydrothermal vents | place: Mexico: Guaymas Basin | collected...
AAAACTAAAAAGAAAAATGATAAGCTTAAAAATATTTTAGATACTTTATCTTTTTTAAAAAATAAAAAGAATAAACCCACTATAAATAGAGTTAAAATCATACCAAATGGTTGTATAAAAAAAGCTACTATTTTTTTAAGATAAAAAGCTATCATTTAGAACTTAGCATCTTTTTATACTGATAAAAAGCAAACACTAATACAAAAGAGGTTAAAATCATATACAAAAAATAAATCATATAATATTATACAATAAAAGGCGATAATAAATGCAAGCATTTGGTAAATACAAAACAACTTTTGAGAATGAATACTTAACTCAACAATTTATATATATAAATTCTGATGAAGAAAAAATAACTATAGATGAACTAGAACAGATGCTGAAAAAAAAGCGAAAAACAGTAGCTGGGACTATGATATTTTATAATCCAGCTATAGCACCTATAGGCTATAACATGGATTCATCTCTTAGTGAACAAGGTTTTGAGTTTGATGATAATTTTCATGAACTAAAGTCTGTTGATGTGCATCACCTGATATATCAAGCTATGAAAAAAGAGTATAAGGGTAAATTAGTAGAGATTAAGTACCTTTTTAATCTAAATAAAGAAAATGTTCAAAGCACTACTATTATAGATAAGTTCGAGATAGATTTAGATAGATACACATCTGAACAACTTACTATTTTTGATAAAGAGTTAAATTATCAAGATTACTTAAATATCCGTTTAACTGGTAAATTTGTATTTTTTGGAAGTGGACATAAATACGATAAAGAGTACACTCATACTTTTACTTATAGTAAAAATTTGGCTCAACAAGCACAAAAGTTAGGTAAGAAAGTTCTATATATACACGATAGAAACTATAATGAAGATGAGTGTATAGAACAAGCTTATTTTTTAGACCCTATTGCAACTGGAAAAGCAAGAACTACAAGAGCAGCTGCTTTTAAAAAGATGTTCTCTACAAACCCTGCTGAAGTTCAAAGAATAGACTAAGTATTTATAAGAAGAGCCAATGCCCCTTTATAGATTGGCTCATCTATAAAACCATACTTATTATCTGTAAAGCCTGTTATACCATTCTTTTGGTTTTGTTCAAAAAGTTTTACTATCTCTTTGGCTCGTTCTATCTCTCTTTCATCATTTAAAAACATCTTATTAACCATTTTAACTTGTTGTGGAGATATACACCCTTTTGCATCATAACCCATATCTTTTTCCAAACTTATCCACTCTAAAAATTCATCTGTATTTTTATAATCTTGGTAAACAAACGATACTGGTTTTATACCCACACTTTTACAAGTTATAAGAAAATGGCTTAACATATAAAGCATAGTAGGATTTTCTTTTTTTATGATGCTTTGTGGTAGTTTCATATCTGCAAATAGGTCTAATACACCGAGATAAAAACAAGTTACTCTTGGACTAACTTTTAACAAGTTTAAGTTCTGCCATGACTTAGCTGTTTCTATAGAGAGATGCAACTCTATACCACTATCTAATATGTCTAAAACAGATTGAACTTCTCTCGGTGTTTTAATTTTTGGTACTCTTATAGCATCTGGTTTAAACTTGTTCAGAGTTTTTATCTCTTCATAACCACCCTCATCTAAAGCATTTACTCGAACTACAAACATCTTTTTTACATCTTTATAAGTTGTTAAAGCTTCACAACACTGTTTTAGTGCTAACGGTTTTTGCTCTTTACTTACACCATCTTCAAGATTTAGCATGATGCAATCTGCTTCTAATGATGGGATTTTTTTAAGATGCTTTTCATTGTGACAAGAAAGCATTAAAACTGAATGAAAACTATTTATCATTTTTTTTCTTTTTTTTAAGATAGTAATAGAGTGCTTTTATCTCACCTTTTGTTAAAAAGTATCTAGGCATACCTTTTTTTCTAACACTTAAAGCTTGATAAAACTCTTTAAAGTGCATATTATTTATAGCTGGAGGTGCGAACTCTCTTTTCTCTTTTTTATGTATATAAGTAGCTACAACTTTACCCTCACCTTTTTCGCCGTGACAATGCTGACAACCTATCCCCCTAGGGTTTTTGTATAAAGATGATGAATACTCCATCTGAGTAATAAAAGAAGTTTCACCAAAAAGAGAAGTTGTAAAAAGTAAAAAAAGTATATATTTCATTAACAAACCTATATTTTAAAAACGATATAATAACAAAAAAATAATTTAACCCAAATTATGCAATAGAAATTTATAAAATTTACCTATGCTTGTAATTAAGGGATATTTAGTAAAAATTTTAAGCCACCTTATTGGTGGTGTAAATTTTTAATGAATTTCCATTGATTGCAATGATAGAGTATAATTTTTTATTTCTATTGTATAATTTTGGTTTAAGGGGTTTAAATGCAAATATTAGATGGAAAAGCTCTTTCAAAAAAGATAGAAGCACAAGTTACAGATGAAGTACAAAAGTTAAAAGGAACTTGTGGATGCACACCAGGTTTAGCAGTTATTTTAGTTGGTCAAGACCCAGCAAGTGCAGCTTATGTAAACATGAAGAAAAAAGCTTGTGATAGAGTTGGATTTTACTCTATAACTCATGATATGCCTGAGACTATCTCTCAAGAGGCTATAGAAAAAACTATCATGATGCTAAACAATGACACAAATGTTGATGGTATCTTGATTCAACTTCCACTTCCATCTCACATAGATACAACTAAACTTTTAGAACTTGTTGCACCTGAGAAAGATGTAGATGGTTTTCACCCTTTTAATGTGGGTCGCCTTACAACTGGACTTGATGGTTTTGTACCATGTACTCCACTTGGAGTTATGGAACTTTTAGCAGAGTATAACATAGATGTAAAAGGTAAAAACTGTGTGGTTGTTGGTGCTTCAAACATAGTTGGAAAACCTATGGCATCTTTACTTTTAAATGCTGATGCAACTGTTGAAGTTTGCCATATATTTACTGATGATTTGAAAAAACATACTTTAGATGCTGATATCATTTTAGTTGGTGTTGGTGTGATTAACCTTATAAAAGAAGATATGGTAAAAGATGGTGCTATTATTATCGACATCGGTATAAACCGTGCAGAAAATGGTAAACTTGTTGGAGATGTTGACTTTGAAAATGTTAGTGAAAAATGCTCATATATCACACCAGTTCCAGGTGGAGTTGGACCTATGACTATCGCTATGCTACTTAGTAACACTCTAAAGTCTGCAAAACTAAATGCAAAACAACTTGCAGAATCTAAAGAAAACTAAATGAAAGAATTTATCTCTAAAGCTTATAAGTTTTCAAACTCTTGGACGGGAACTATCATCATAGTTCTTTTTGTTATATTTTTCATAGCACAAGCATTTCGCATCCCTAGTGGGAGTATGAAAGATACTCTACTTGTTGGTGATCATCTTTTTGGTAAAAAATTCGCTTACGGTATCCCTATGCCACATATACCTTTTATAGAGATGTCTATAATGCCGTGGAGCGATAGTCTAAAACTTGTAGATGGAGATAAACCCAAAAGAGGTGATATTATCATCTTTAGATACCCACATAACACTAAAACCCACTTTGTAAAAAGATGTGTTGGTTTACCAGGTGATGAGATTTTTGTTCTTGAAAAAGACCTATATCTTCACCATAGAGAGGGTGATGAGTGGATTAAAAAGAATTTTAAAGATTATGAAACTATAGTATTTGCTGGTAAAATTTGGGTTAAAAACCCTTATATGAAAGAGCATCACGGTATTCACCATGATGATAAGATAGTAAATAACGGCAGATACCCGATGCCAATCTTTAACTTTGCACCTATAAAAGTTGATGAAGACAACTACTTTATGATGGGTGATAACCGTGACCACTCTAACGATAGCCGTTTTTGGGGTTCAGTACCTTATGAAAACATAGAGGGGACTCCATGGTTTATATACTTCTCAGTAGATGATAACTGGGAGATAAGATGGGACAGAATCGGTAAGACTCCAACTGATTTAGAGCAACCTATACACCTAGATAAAGCGATAGCTGAGAGAATAAAAGCAGATAAAAATGACCATGGACTCTATTGATTTACTAAAGATAGTAGCTTCTGTTTTAGCATTAGCTGTAGCTATTATCGGTCATGAGATTATGCATGGTTGGGTGGCTTTCAAGCTAGGTGATACTACTGCTAAAAATGCTGGTAGATTGTCTATAAACCCTCTTATCCATGTTGATTTGGTTGGTACTATCATAGTTCCAACCACTATGTACTTTTTACCTATGCTTATGGGTGCTGATAGTGGTTTCTTGTTTGGTTGGGCTAAACCTGTTCCTGTTAATATGGGTACAGTAGTAAGAAATGCAGGTTATAACGGTGCTATGCAAGTTGATTTGGCTGGTGTAGTTTACAACTTTACTTTAGCAGTTTTTGCATCTATGGCTATACTAAGTATGTCGCAACCAACTATGGCTGATGGGTTAGCTTATATCTTTGCTTATCTATTTGTAATGCAGTTACTTATCATAAATGTTGTGTTAGGGGTGTTTAACTTGCTCCCTATTCCACAATTTGATGGAGCTCATTTTGTGATGCATTTAGCTTTAAAGTATAAGATAGATGCTGTTGCTGAGTTTTTTTATAAAAATGAAAAGTACGGGATGATAATCGTTTTAGTTGTTTTAATGACGCCGTTAAAAGATTATTTGTTGGTTATGCCTGTTCAGACCATATTAGCTTTATTATTACAATAAAGCTATACTCTTAGACTAACCTCATACATAAACTGTTGTAATGGTAACATCTCTTTATATATTTCAAAAAGTGTATCTATAAAATTTTCACCATCTTCTATAAGCTTAGGTTCTAGTATCTTGTAAGTTGCCATACCTTTATATAAAAACAGATGTGAATTTATCATCTCAGATTTTACACCTCTTGGGTATCTTTTATAACCTTTATCTATAACACTATAACCTTTTTTCATCAAAGAATGTAGTAAGTTGTTTAATTCTTCCCTTTTATAGGGGTCTTTTATATGCTCTCGATAAGCTTCAAGCATAGGTTTTTCAAACCATCTGACCCCCACAGATACAAAAAGTTCATCAGGAGAAAAATGTAAATAAAAACTTGAACTTTGAAGCCTTTTAGACCCACCCTGCCAAAATATCACACCTATACGATGTTTTAGAGGCATCTTATTTTCACCCATTCTACGGATATCACGATAGATTCTAAAAAGTGATTTATTTATCTTTGGTTCAAAAATGATAGTTGGTTCAAGTGCTTGTAGATGTTCACCCATCTCCTGTACAAATGCACGAGATGGGTTTAGTATAAGTTCATCATACTCAGTACGATGAGACTCAAACCATTCTTTGTTGTTGTTTTGTCTAATAGATTCTAAAAATGGTAATGCTTTGTTTGAAAAACCATTAAACTCCATTATTTTGTCGCTAAATTTCTGTTTCTGTATGCAATAGCAATTATTATAAATATAATGGCATAACTAATTGGTACAAAGTCAGGTACAGGTATTGGGTCACCTTTAGCATACGAGTGTAATCCAGCAAGATAATAATTAACACCAAAATAAGTCATAATAACTGACGAATATGCTAAAAGTGATATAACTGCAAAGTTAAACTCTGTATATAAAGATTTTATAAATCTAAGGTGAACAACAATAGCATAAACCAAGATAGTTACTAATGCCCAAGTCTCTTTTGGATCCCAACCCCAGTATCTACCCCAAGACTCATTTGCCCATACACCACCTAAAAAGTTACCAACAGTAAGAAGAGCAAGTCCAGCCATTAACCCCATCTCATTAATAGCATTAAGTTCTATAATAGCATTTGAAAGTCTTTTTTCATTTGTTTTATTTTTAAATATAAATAAAATTATTGTTATAAAACCAAGTAATGCACCAAGTCCTAAAAATCCATAACTAGCAGTAATAGTAGCAACATGGATACTAAGCCAATAAGAACTAAGAACAGGTACAAGATTTGTTACTTGTGGGTTCATCCAGTTTAAGTGTGCCACAAACAAGATAAGACCTGTTAAAATAGATGTAGATGCCATAGTCATAGGTGATCGCTTAGAAAATATAAAACCAGCTAAAACTGTTGCCCAACCTATATATATCATAGATTCATAACCATTAGACCATGGAGCATGACCAGATATATACCAACGAAGACCTAATCCTAAAGTATGTAATATGAAAAAAACTATCAAAATAAATAAAGTGGCTTTAGATATAAAGTTTATATTTATCTCAGGTTTTAGTATTTTGAAAAAGCTAAATATTAGAAGAACAAAACCAACTAAAAAGTAAAGAGGATAAAGTGTTTCAAAAATCTTTGCTCCATTATAAAAAACTTCAGCTTTAATCTTTCCCTCAGATGGATATACACTAGCACCATAAAATTTCTGATAATCTATAATCTTGTTTAGTGTTTCATTAGATTTACTCCAATCTCCAGTCTTTAACGAATTATCTATTGATGAAAAATATCCAACAGCTAGATTTCTTACTTTTGAAGCATCTTCTTTATCAAAAGTTTGTAAAGCATCTATAGTTGCGAACCATTTGTTATTTATATCGTTTGGTTTTGGCCAAAATTTTAAAACTGAACCAGTATAAACCATATAAACTATATTTACTCTCTCATCAATCTTTAAAACAGATTTGTCAAACATATCTCTATGTTTTGGTTCTTTTCTATTTGCAGTGTCGACTGCTTGAGCTAGTTTGTATCCATTCATCTTGTCTGAATCACTAAAACACTGTACAAAAGATACATATTTTGTATCTTCTGCAACACCTAGTAATTTATTTACATCTTTATTTTTTGTACGAATCATATCTACATTTCTATAGATATCTGGTCGCATCATCATACCAAGTATAACTTGATTAGCATCAAGAGTGTATTTGCCAACATCTAAAGTATTGCCTCTATATATTTTAGCCAATATCTCTGTAGCAATAGTATTTATAGGTTTCATCCTACCACCACTATCTTGGATAATAAGTTTTGCAAATTCTAAGGAATGTGTTTTATCAAAACTAGAGATGATTTTTACATCAGCATCACTAGCTTTTGCATAAGATGGTGTACTATAACTTAGTAAAATTCCAAAACCCATAACTACTGCTACACTAGCTTTTTTAGCTTTATTTACTAGCTTTTCAAACCTATTTCCACTAGAAAATAGTGACCAAAACATACCAACAGCTAAAAGAAAATACCCTATATAACTAGGTAGTGTTCCTGGGTCATTGTTTACAGATAAAACTGTACCTTTTTCATCTTGGTCATAAGATGCTTGGAAAAATCTATACCCATGATGTTCTAAAATGTTATTCATAAAAATCCTATATGGCATCTCTAAACCCTCTTCTTTATCTATCAAAACAACTTCACTTGCATAAGATGCCGGACTCATAGAACCAGGATAACGGTCAAGTTGAAAATCTTTTAAGTATATACTAAATGGTAGTTGTATTTTTTTTGCACCATAAGAAAGATGAACATCTACACCACTCACCTTAGTATGATACTCTTTAGCTAATCTTCCTGATTCACCATATATCATAACTTCACGACTTTCACCATCTACACTTATCTTAAATCTAAAAGCATCTTGACTTGGTCTTTGTGGTGAAGCATTAGGGTTTGATATAACTTTTTTTATAGCTGATTTATGAAATTTACGAAGTATAAAACCATTACCATTAAAACTAAAAAGAGTTCTTATAGTAAAAGGTTCCTCTTTATTTGAAGTTAACTTTCCACTTTGCTTATTATCCATATGTAAATAACTTAATTCTAAAGAGTGATTTATAAAAAGTTTACCATCTTTTATAAAAAACGATATTACAGTTTTATCAAATTTTTTATTTGAGTTAAAATCAAGTATAAATGAGTTTGTTTCAAAAAATTCACCCTCACTTAAAATAACTGGTTCACCTCTTCCACCTGATGTTACCATCAGCTGAAGCATAGCTTTACCATCTTTAGTATCATCTATTACCTCAATAGCATCTGGTATATACTGTTCAAGTTTTACATCTACTTTTTTAGAATCTATTGTCAGTGATGATTCAAGTGAGTTAGAAGTTCTTTTAGAAAAATAAATATTTCGCTCATCTACAACATGCTCATTTCCAACTTTAGCATCAACTTTAAAATAAGTATTTCTTGAAAGCATCTCAGAACTACTAGAACCCTCTCTAATATGCATAGTACCCTCAAAGCCAACATAACGAGTTATAGTAGCACCTAGTAAAATAATAAGAAAAGCCACATGAAAAATAAAAATCGGAGCTTTTTTAATTGTGTACATTTTATATTTTTTAATGTTTAGAATAAGATTTATTGCTAAAAGAAAAAGTAGTAGTTCAAACCATCTAGCATTATAAACATCAGCTTTAGCTGTCATAGTTCCATAATCATTTTCTATAAATGTAGCATAACCGACAGATATAGCAAAAATAGACATCAATACTGCCATAGTTTTCATGGAGTTTAAAGTGTTAATAACTTGTTTCATAAAATACCTTTTATTTAAAAAAGATATTTTAGTTAAAGTAAGATAATATTCGGTTAAACTTTAGCAACTAATTTAAATATAATGTTAAAATCACCATTTTCAAGCTCTATAGCCTCATGTTCAAAAGAGTTACCTAGCCTTTCATATAATGGCACTGGTTCATGAAAAAATCTTCCTATCAGTCTATCATTCCCATTTTTCAATAATTTCAATCCATGGATAGCATTTACCATAGGCTCAGGTGGTTGACACTCTGTAGCATCAAACTCATAAAATACTAACCCATTTTCCTCATACTTATAAAACTCAAGTGTAGCCATTGGTAAATCAACCGATTCTTTATTCATTTTCATCCTTGTTATTTATAATTATTTGAAAGTTTGCACCATTATCAGTATTGTAAACTTTTAACTTCCATTGCATCTGTTCTTCTAAAATCATCATAGACATATACAAACCTAAACCTGTTCCATTTTTAGACTGTTTTGTTGAAAAATATGGATCAAAAATCTTATCTATAATACTCTCATCAATACCACCAGCATTATCTTTTATGTTTATGATTATACCATCTTCATCTTCTACAATATCTATATAGATTTTTTTATCTTCTATCTCATTCTCAATCAATGCATCTTTAGCATTATTTATAATATTTAAGATAACTTGAATTAATGAATTTGAAAGACCAAATGCCATATACTCTTTTTTATCATCAAATAAAACTGATACTTGATTTTTCTTAAAGATAGGTTCTGTCATCTTTATAGCATTTGATATAACTTCACTAAGAGAAAAATCCTGTTTTTCATCTTCATTTTTGAAAAAGTTTCTAAAATCGTCAATGGTGTTAGACATCAAATCAATCTGCTTTTTTGAATTTTCCTTAAAATATCCCATAACATCATCGTCTAATTTATCTGCTTGATATTTTGCAATTACTACTTGATTTATCAAAGATAGATTATTTAGTGGTTGTCTCCATTGATGGGCTATCATACCTATAAGTTCACCCATTTGAGCGAGTCTATTTTGTTGAAGCATAAAAAGTTGTTGCTCTTTGTTTTTCTTAACCTCTTTACGGATAGTCTCTTTTAAGGAAGATACATGCCTTTTTCTCTCTTCAAATAAAATACCAATAATCCAAACTATCATTATATGCGACAACAGATAAAGGTTAAAATTAATCGTATTATTAAGTAGCGACTCAGATACAAAAGCCCCTACCCCAATATGGATAAAAAGATGATCTAGTATAGCGATAACAATACTTAAAAAACTAGCAAGAACCATATCTTTTTTTACTATTATGATAACAATAACAGACACACTTAAACTCATCATCAAAAATGCATTTTGTATATCAAACACCACTTCTAAAACAAAAAGGTATAAAATATACCCTATTGCATATAAAATATATTCTAAAACATTTATATTTTTATAATTACTAAAAATTATCAATAAAAATGGTGTAAAAAGTAACTGCCCCATAACATTTCCAAACCACCAAGAAAATATAGAATTGTAAAATTCACTATGTGTTATCTCATCTCCAAACAATAGTACAACATTTGATACAACAGCACTAAATGGTTGAAGTATAAAAACAATAAGGGCAAAAAGCGATAAAATATCTCTAAATTTTTGCATATCTTTTGAAAGTTTAAATTTTTTAAACAGATATATCCCCAAGATAGCTTCTGTGCTATTTATAAAAGCAATTGCTAAAGCTGAAAAAGGTGCTATAGTATGAGTATATGCTAACACAAACTGACCTATAAATATCCCTGGTACAACTTTCTTACCAAAATAGATAGCAAAAGCTAGTGCAATGCCCTCAGGTATAAAAACACCTATAGAGATGATTTTATTAGCATTAAGTAGATCAAGACTAACCACTCCACTACCATAATATAGTAAAGCCATTAGGACAACTAAACTTATACTTTTTGTCATAGATTAGCCTTTGTTGGTATTGTTATTGTAAATCTAGCACCATTATCTGTATTTGCAACATATAGTTCACCCTGACAATGTTCCTCTATAATAACCTTACTCATATATAACCCAAGTCCTGTACCGTTTTTCCCTTTTGTAGAAAAATATGGATCAAAAATCTTGTTGATTATATCTTCATCTATCCCACCTGCATTATCTTCGATATTTATTTTATTGTTATCTATGTTAATAATAAGCTTAGCATCTTGAATATCTTTTTCTTTTAGTGCATCTTTAGCATTTTTAAAAATATTTAATAAAACTTGCACTAATTCATTTTCATAGGTTGAAAAATCTTCAATATTTATTTTATTAACAACTACTTCTATTTTATTGTTATCCAATATATATTTATTTAAAGACAAAGCCTTATCTACAATGGTCTCAAAATTACTTACTTTCATCTCCTCTTGAGGTCTGAAAAAATCTATAAAATTATCTATAGTAGTGCTTAAATATTGTACATTTTCACTTATGCTAGGTATAGTGTCTTCTAATTTTTCTTCATCAAAACTCCCCATCTTCATATGTAAAATGATTAGATTAACTGATGCACTTATGGTGTTTAAAGGTTGTCGCCATTGATGTGCTATCATCGATATTGTTTCACCCATTTGAACAAATTTACTTTGTTTTATTAGCTGTTTATCTTTTTGCCTATTTTTAGATACTTCATCTTTTACCATTTTTTCCAAAGAGTTATTTATCGTAGATAATTCTAGTGTTTTTTCTTTTATCTCGTTATCTAATTTATCGTTAATTAGTTTAATATCTTTTAACTCTTGCTTAGAAATCTTTATAAAATAAAAAGCAAATACTAAAAGTACAAGTAAAATAATCGATTGGACTAGTATTATATTGGTAACAAATTGATTTAACTTTTCTTTAATCAAATCTATTTTTATATCAGCCCCTATAATGTAAGATTGACCATTTTTAGTTTTATCTGAAATAAATACTGTCCTAAATGAACCCCATTTATCTGTAGATTCTTCATAAGCTATTTGCTTTTTTTCTGATATATTGAGCAATAACTTTGTTGCTTCATCGTATTTATCAAAATATTTTGTCATATTGTCCGTTTTAAGTTCATCATCTTTGGCACTTGAACTTGTAAAATATATCTTATCATCTTTTTTAATCATAGTATAAACATATTCAACATCAAGATTATTGATAAATTTAGATAATTTTAAAATATTTTGTTTATCTTCCTCCTCTGAGATAGGATCAGACTCTATTGCTTTATCAAAAAAATCATCCCCTAAAATAAACTTTGTACTCAAAGCCACAGTTTTTAATTTTTGATCAATATCGTGATATAAAATATTTTTATTACTTTGGTAATTTATATATGAAATTGTAAATGAACTAATCAATACCAACAACACAAATACTATGGCTAAAGTATTTTTTATACGATAATTTTTTAATAACTCATCTATCATCTATTTGATCCTTTACTATACATAACAATAAGCTGACTTACCAAGTTTTTTTGCTTTATACATAGCAGTATCTGCTGAGTGTAATAATGTTGACTCTGTATCAGCATCTATTGCAAATCTACTGATGCCTATACTAGCAGATATATTAAATACATCTCCTTCAAATTCAATATCTTTTGCTATCTCTTTTAAGATTTTATCTGCTAATTCGTTAAGAGTTTTTTTATCGTTTACATTGTCAACAATTAAAGCAAATTCATCCCCACCAAGGCGAGAAAAAACATCTTTTTTTCCAATAATACTATTAATGTTATTGGCAACAGATTTCAAAACTTTATCTCCAGCAGCATGACCATAAGTATCATTAATCATTTTAAAATCATCTAAATCTATAAATAATAATGAAAAAATATCATTATTTTCTTGAGCCATTAAAACTGTTTCTTTTAGTTTTTTTATAAAGAAAAATCGATTATATACCTTAGTTAAACTATCATAGTACGCTAAATTATATAATTTTTCTATCTCTTTATCTTTGTCTTTTTGCTTATCTAGTTTTTCTTGAAGAGATATTTCTATCTCAGCTAATTTTTCCATTAAATTATCCATATCAATAGGCTTTGGTATAAAATGATCTATACCAATATTGATAGAATTAAGTAATATTTCTCTGTCACTAAAAGCTGACAAAACAAAGATAGGTTGTTCTTTATCTATTTTTTTAATCTCTTTAGACATATCAAGACCATTTAAGATAGGCATATTTATATCTGTTAATATAACATCTGGTTTGTGCTTTTTATATATCTCTAAACCCTCTGCACCATTAAATGCTTGATATAACTCTTTTACCTCATCTTCTAACATCATTTTCATCATTTTTTGTGATACAACATCATCTTCTACATACATCATAGTAAAATTATTCATCTATTTATCTCTCCGTTCTCTAAACTTCTGAACTTATGTAGTGTGTAATCGGTTCTGGTTTATTAAAATAATACCCTTGTGAGAAATCAACACCAAGTTCTTTCACAATGTTGAAAATCTCCT
>Ga0256842_1002524_pt1 | contig 13045 bp, 15 predicted proteins | sample 4559240metaG_FD_185973 | JGI IMG/M metagenome (GOLD analysis project Ga0256842, IMG submission 185973) | Hydrothermal vent microbial communities from Guaymas Basin, Mexico - 4559-240 | ecosystem: Environmental > Aquatic > Marine > Hydrothermal vents | place: Mexico: Guaymas Basin | collected...
CCCTCTATATATCCAGGAATATCTACATGTGTAGGACAAGCATCTGTACATGGTGCAGTAATTTTAGCAATATAACCTATATCATCATCATAATGAATAGATTTCTTTTGCTCATTTATACACTCCATAAAAGTATCTTCAAAATGTGTCATTAGATCTAATATAGGGTTTGGTACAGTCTTTCCAATCTCACATTTTGATGTGATTTGCATACTCTTACCAATCTCTTTTAAGTGGTCCATATCAGCAACAGCACCTTCACCACGAGCAATCTTATCTAATTGATCATATAAAATTCGTCCACCCCATCTACCAGGCGCACATCTTCCACATGCTTCAGAATACTCTTGATATTGTGCTGCATACTCCATAGCTAAACGGATTACATCTACATCTTCACTAAATAGCGCCACACCATCCCAACCTATAAAGGCTTTAGAATCACGATGACTATCATATTGTGCTGGTAGATTGTATGCTGATTCTTCCCACTCTTCTTCGGTTTTACCAATATTATTTATTGATTCGCCTCTCCAAGTAGAAAAATATACTTTACTCAAAATTCAAGTCCTATTTCTTAGCTACGATAGTCCAGTCGACTTCGTTAAATTTTAAAGAGTTCATTAACTCATAACCACACTCTTTTACTATATCAGCAGAACGCTGAATTGGTGTAAAATCACCAATTTCAAATAAAAAGATTGCCACTTCACCTTTTTTATGAGAGTCTAAAAGCTCTTTCATACGAGGTTCAAATTCGTTTTTTAAATGTCTTAAATCATATCTTTTCATTAACGGTCAACCTCTCCAAATACAATATTTGTTGTACCAATAATCGAAACAACATCTGGGATGTAATGACCTGGTAATAAATCAGTTAAAATACCTGTATGCCAGAAACTAGGCGCACGAAGTTTTAATCTATATGGATATGGTCCACCTTGAGAGTTTATGAAGAAACCAAGCTCACCTTTTGGTGACTCAGTAGCAACGTAAACTTCACCTACTGGTGGGCGCATACCTTGAGTTACAAGAACAAAATGTTGCATAAGGGAATAATTTTGAGTCATGATATCTAGCTTAGGAGCTGAGATATATTTAGGCGAGTGAGCCATCAACTCTGTTTGTCCATCTTTTTCACATTTATAGTACATTTTTATAGTTTGACGAAGAATCTTAGCAGATTCTCTCATCTCTTCCATATATATACGGTAACGAGCAAAGTTATCACCCTTATCAGAGTATGGTACATTAAACTCAACTTCATCATATAGTTCATATGGCTCTTCTTTACGAATATCCCATGCAACACCAGATGCACGAAGCATTGGTCCTGTACAACCCCAAGAGAGTGCCATCTCTGTTGAGATAGTTCCAACCTCTTCCATACGCATTAACCAGATACGGTTAGTATCAAGTAAATCTTCGTAATCTTTTATGTTTGCTGGTAACTTATCTAAGAAAGTTGTAAGTTGAGAGATAAAAGTATCTTGAATATCTAAAGGTACTCCACCAATACGGATAGCTGCATGTGTAAGTCTTGCTCCACAATAACCCTCTATAATATCCATTAAGTATTCACGTTCACGGAATGCATATAAGAAAACAGTCATTGCACCAATATCTAGTGCTGTTGTAGCTAACCAGAAAAGATGTGACATAAGTCTGTTAATCTCTAAAAGCATCATACGAATAACTTTTGCGCGACGAGGAACTTCTAAACCAATTAGTTTTTCAACTGAAAGTGCAAAACCATAGTTATTTGAAGATGAAGCGATATAATCCATACGGTCAGTTGTTGGCATAAACTCATTATAAATCATGTTCTCAGCCATCTTCTCCATACCACGATGAAGATATCCAACATCTGGATGAGCTTTTGTAATCTCTTCTTGTTGAAGATGAAGCATTAAACGTAACTGTCCGTGAGCAGATGGATGCTGAGGACCAAAGTTTAATACCATCTCATTATCTTCTCTATCAAATGTGATATTTTCAAAGAAAGGATTTAGTCTATTTTTTACTTGTGCCATGTTTTAGCTCCCTATCTTTGAGGATCATCAATAATAACTGATGTCTTTTTATCGAATTTTTTAATTAACATAACTCCACCATCTTCTTGGTAGTTTTCTTCATTTCTAGGTTCATCACCTGTAATTTTAGTCCCCTTAGGCACTTCAAAACCAAGACGTGAGAAACGCTCAGAATCATAACGATCAATTGTTGAAGTATCACGAATTTCGGGACCAATCTCTTCTCTTGCTTCTTTTCCATAGATTTTATCTACTTCATACCAAGCAGCAAACTCATCACCTTGAAGTGGGTAAGTTTTTAAAAGTGGATTTCCTTGCCAATCGTAAGGCATAAGGATTCTTTTCATAAATGGATGATTATTAGCTTCGATACCAAACATATCAAACATCTCTCTCTCAGACCAATCTGCAGAGCGGAAAAGTTTTTCAACACTATTTACAGCCTCACCATTTTTAATAAACATCTTAATACGAATACGCTTACGCTTAGTCATACTTAACATTTGGTAAAAAATCTCAAAACCATCACGCTGTGCTATAAAATCAATAGCAGACATCTCTGAAAGTTGAGTGTATGCTAATTCCTCTTTTAAAAGTTCAAGTACTTTATAGTTATCTTGAGGATTTATAAAAACAACAAGTTGTTCAACTTGAATATATGCATCTAATACATCAAACTTAGCTTTTATAGCTTCCAAATCAGCATTGAATATTTCATCAGACTCTGGCTTTTGTTTTGCTACTTGAGGTGATACGAAAAATCTATCTGTATAGTATGCTTTTTTCTGTACATTATCTTTAGGTGTATATGCTCTCATTACATTAACCTTTTAGCTTTTTGTGCTTTGCTTGCATGATTTGCACGAATCTTCTTTTGAAGAAGCATAACACCATACTGAAGAGTTTCAGGACGAGGTGCACAACCAGGAAGGTATAAATCGACAGGGATAATTCTATCAACACCTTGAACAGTTGCATAAGTGTTAAACATACCACCGGTATTAGCGCATGAACCCATACTGATAACCCATTTAGGCTCAGTCATCTGATCATATAAACGTTTGATAAACTCCGAGTGTTTCTTTGTAAGAGTTCCAGCAACAATCATTACATCTGATTGACGTGGAGATGCACGGAAGATTGTTCCAAATCTATCGAAGTCATAACGAGAAGCTCCCGCTGCCATCATCTCAATACCACAACAAGCTAGACCATAGGTCATAGCCCATATAGAGTTTGAACGACCCCAGTTTACTATTTTATCCATACTTGTAAGAGCGACTGGCAAGCCACCATCTTGTGTATAATTTACTTTATGCTGTGCCATTCAAGCGCTCCTTTTTTCCATGCATATACAAATCCGATTGCTAATAATAATATAAACATTAGCATCTCAGCAAAACCAAACCATCCAAGTAGTTTAAAGTCTACTGCCCATGGGAACATAAATATAATCTCTACATCAAATAGTAAAAACAGTAATGCAAATAGATAAAACTGTGGAGAAATCCTATTTGGTTGTTTTGTAATCTCTGGTCCACACTCATAAACCGATAGTTTAATTTTTTCACTATCTTTAGCTGCTAAGGCACGACTCGCCCAACGAGCTGCCATAGTTGTAGCTGTAAATGCACCAAATGTTATAACAAATAGTACAAAAACCCCAAAATATGGGTTTGCTGTAGCAATATGTTCCATATAACCTACCTTTAAATTTTTATTGTTAAAAAACAGTTGGGTTGATTATAGCTAAAAGAGTATTAAATTAAATTGTAGGAATAAATTTTAGATGGGATTTGTTACGAAACACCACACCAGACATAGCTTATAAAGGTGCAGTGTGTAGAAAAGTAATGATTTAGTGTTCTAAAAATCCCATAGACTTTTCACTATCAAAATTAGCATCTTTTTCTCTTTTTATTTCATCTTTAAATACTTCTATTGAAAAGATTGGCTTATCAGCAACTGCTACTTTATAAGCAGTATTTTTGATAATTAAGTTGATTTGTCCGCCTGTTAAAACATAAGTTGAAAGTTTTTTAGTATCAAAATCTTTCTCATATGGTGCATCTACTGGCAACATCAACTCCCATAGTTTAAATCTTTGTTCTTCATTTGGTTTTTTAAACTCTATCTTATAGTTAAATCGTCTTGAGAATGCCTTATCAATATTTTCTAAAAGGTTTGTAGTAGCTATAAGCATGCCACGGAAGTTTTCAATCTGCTCTAAAAAGATATTTTGCATCTGATTGTGCATCTGGTCTGAACCTGTTATATTTCCACTTGAACGAGCACCTAAAAACTGATCTGCTTCATTTAAAAGTAAAATTGGCTCAGATTTTGTTTTTTCACATAAGTCATAAAAAGTATCAAAAATTTTACGTACATTTTTTTCACTCTCACCAACATACATAGATAAAATTTTAGAACAATCAAAAACTAACACTTGTCTTTTTAATGATTTTGCAAGTGAGTAAGCTGTCATTGTTTTACCAGTTCCAGCAGCACCATAAAAAATAATACGAGCATCAATCCCACTCTTTTTATCTTTTATTCCCCACTCAACAAGTCTTCCTATAACTTCTTTATCAACTTGACGCATAAGGTTGTTAAGTGTAGTTTGCGTCTCATCCGCTAAAACTACATCTTCTAAAGATGTTTCAGGCTCTATAAGTTCAAAAATATCTTGCTCATCTATAAGTGCATTTAGTTTTAATCTACGGACTTTTTTATTTTTTTGTGGATGAATAATACTTTGTAAGATATCATCAACTATAAAAAATGCACGGCTAATTCCACCAAAAGGATTTAGCATCTCTTCATAGTCAATTATTCCCTCATTTATAAGGTTTGAGCCATCTTCTAAAAGTGAGCGATTTTTAATTTTATCATATTCATCAATTGAGATTAATTCTATTAATGCGTTCATTTCTCGCAAAGATGCATCAGTAGCTGAATACTCTTCACGAAGAAGTGCTATAAAAATCACTTGTTCTTTATTGTCCATCTTTTTTTGTTTAAAAAATTTATCAAGTACAAGTTTTTCTTCTGTCTGTTCAACTCTCTCTTGTATACGTTTTTCCAAAAGTTGAAGTTTATGTTGTGTTCTATCTATGCCTAAAGAGTGTTCATGAACATTTTGTCTAATCATAGACATTTTTTGATACAACTCTATTCTAAAAAATTGGTCTTGTAGATACTCTAAATGGTCTGAATATGGTTTAATATCTGGCAAATCAGATTCCAAAGTACCATCTTGAAGGAGCTTAAGAAGTGACGGAGACATCCCAACAGATGAGTTTAAAAGTTCTAACGGTGTTACTTCAGATATTTTAATAGGTGTAAAACTTTGCTGATGTAACCAACCAAGTTCTAAAAGTACTTTTACTTCTATTAGGTGTTCAACAACTTCATACTTTTTACTTCCATATATCTCTTGCAAAAGTTCTAAGATAAGGACATCATCCTCACCTAACATATATCTTCTTGCTAAAGCCTGAAGTATTTTAGCTTCATTTTTACGACATTTTAACTGTTTAAAAACCTTAGATTTTTCAACCTCAGCACTCTCTAAAAAATCTATTAATATTTTCAATGTTTTCCTTAAAATTTGTATTCTATTCCTGCTGAAACAATAAGTACTGTAGAGTCTGTAAACTCTCCATCATATTTATCATTATGCACCACTCTATCATCACGCATTGAATAAAGAGCTGACAATCCAACATTTAATCTATCACTTATATCATAACGACCACCAAATGAGACAGAAACAGAATCAGAATCAGGAAGCTCATAACCTAGTGTAGACTCTGGAATCGGTGTTTCATCTACAACTAAACCAGCCATAAGAGTTAACTTATCTAAATCTTGTGTAACTCCTAAACGATAGGTATTTGTATCTTTCCAACTTTTATCTTTTTTTGATCCAAAAATTGCTTCAGCAGTAGGATTGTCATAATTAAAATCAAGCTCACTATATGAATGCCAATAGTTTCTCTCATATACAAACTCTATTGTTGTTTTAGTTGGAAATGTATATGCTATTGCAGCATTAAAAAGTGCTGGAACTGGCAAACTAACTGTTGCACTATAGTTTCCAGACAATAAAGCAGCAGCAGGACCAGGACCATCTGGATCATAAAATAAATCTGCATCACCCTCAACACTCATATTTATTTTAGACCTATATGTTAAAGCAAATTCTAACTCTTTAGTTGGTTTATATGACAATGCTAAATTGTAACCAAAATCAATAGAATCACCCTCCGTATCTTGAGAAAAAACTGTTGGTTTATTTGCTTTTACATAGCCCTTTGAGTATAAAGCTCTCACTCCTATAGCTATACCAACTTTATCACCTATTGGCAATGCTACACTTGGATTAATCTCCACAGTTTCAAGGGTAAACTCTTCTGCAGCTTGTTCAGCTGGCTGATATTCCCACCTTTTTGAAAGTCCTGCAGGAGTTACAATACTTAAACCATATCTAACCCCATCAACTGCTGCTGAAACATAATGAATAGTAGGAATTAAAAAATTTTCTTTTTTAGAATGTCCATTTCCTGAGGTTGTTTTATATGTACCTTTGTAGTCAATCTCAGATAAACCAATATAAGTAAATGCGACTTCAACTCTCTGCTCATCAGACATAAAAACCATATTTGCAGGATTATAGTAAGCAGCATCTGCACTTTTGTTATGTGCTACATTTGCTGCACTTAACGCTACACCATTTAATGAACTCTCTGGTACTTTATAGCCCCCTGCCAATAAAATACTACTCGCCATTAATGCCATTAAAGCAATTTTTTTCACAAAATTCTCCCTTTTTTATGTTTATTGTTGATTATTCTACAAAAATTAAACTTAATCTACAAACGAATAAAGAAGTTTTATCTCCTCTTTCCAGATACTACTATCAATAGTTTCAAGAATAAGAGGAATATCATCCATACGCTTATCATTCATAATAAATCTAAAAGCATCAAGACCTATCTCACCCTCACCCAAAGAGTGATGTCTATCTACCCTACTTCCTAATGGTGGTTTAGAATCATTTATATGCATACCCATTAAGTATTTTGAACCTACAATATTATCAAAATCACTCCAAGTTTTATCGTACACCTCACGAGTTCTTATGTCATAACCTGCTGTAAACATATGGCAAGTATCTATACAAACTCCAACACGTGATTTATCTTCAACTCTATCTATGATATACGCTAAATGCTCAAACTTATAACCAAGGTTAGTACCTTGTCCAGCTGTATTTTCCATAACTGCTTTTACATTTTTAGTTTTATCTAACGCTATATTTATGGACTCTGCTATCAAATCTAAACACTCATTTTCTATTTTAGTTACTAGTTGTGCATCTCTTTTCTCGGCAGCTTTTAGTTTTACTAAATGACTCCCTGGGTGAAAATTAAGTCTATCTAGACCTAAGAGGTCACAACGCTCTAACTCATCTATAAAAGCCATACGAGATTTTATAAGTTTTTGCTCATCAGGATTACCAAGATTTATAAGGTATGAATCATGAGGAAGTATATGTTTTGGTAAAATTCCCGCATCATCAATAGCTTTTTTAAACTTCTCAATATCTTTTATCTCTAATGGTTTTGCATCCCATCTTTTTTGATTTTTTGTAAACAATGCAAATGCCTTTGCACCTAAAGCTTTAGCTTCATTTGCTGCATTAAAAACTCCACCACTAGCACTTGTATGTGCTCCTACAAATTTATTACCCATTTATATCCTTGATTTTAAATATTATTCTATTTTTTTTATCTTTGAAAAAAACTTGATTTTGTGTTACTTTATAAATTATCTCTACATGTAGAGAGCTTATGCGTTGAGTGAAACCATTATTAGTTTTTTCTAAATTTTTACCATTATAGATAGGTTTTGCCAAAAGTATATTTTGTAAAATATCATCAGGGTAATTTTCATTTAGATACTCCTCGTTAAATCCACTCTTACTCATACAACCTTCATTAACACAAATCAAATGATTTATACTTATTTTTTGTATTCTTTTTCCAGCCATAAAAAGTTCTAGCTCAACGCTATCTTCAGTGTTTCGTAGATAACCAAGGTCTGAAAACTTAATCTGTGGAGATTTTATAATGATTAGTTTAGTTTTTGTAATCTCATAATTCTTAGTAGAACATGCGGAAAAAATTAGTATAAAAATCAGTAGTATATATTTCATAATTGAATTGTAGCGTATTTAGGAAAACTCTATAGGGTCCATATCAATCTCAGCCAAAGGGTGTCTACATGTAGAGATGGCTTTTATGATATCTGTACTTTTATCTGCTCGAAGAAGAATCTCAAATCGGTACTTATTTGCCACACGTTCAACCGCACACTTTCCACTTCCAACTATCTCTACATGTAGAGTATTGTAACGAAGTTTTTCTTCCATTTGGTGCATGGCTTCTATCGCTTTTGCACCATTTTTATGAGCAAATAAAATTCTACAAAGTTTTTTATATGGTGGATACAACTCTTTTCTAAACTCTTTTTCCTCATTTAAAAATAATTCATAGTCATCTATGTAAGTTTTAAAAAAATCTTCATTAAAAGTTTGTACTAAAACCTTGGCATTTTTTTTGCGTCCACTTCTCCCTGAGACTTGTATAAGAGAACTTAATGCTTTTTCTCTAGCACGATAATCTGACATATTTAACATATTGTCCATACCTAAAACCACTGCTAAAGTAACTCCATGGTAATCATGACCTTTACTTAACATCTGCGTTCCTACAAGTATGTCAGTCTCTTTGTCATTAAATCTTTTTAGTGCTTTTTTTAGTTTTGAGCTTGTTGTGATAACATCACGATCAAACTGTTCAACTTTAGCATCTTCAAACTCTTCACTTATGATTTTTACAGCTTCAGCAGTTCCAAGTCTTGAGCTTGTAAGGTTTGCACCTCCACACTCTGAACAAACTTGAGGAATAGCTTGAGTATAGTTACAGTAGTGACATTTTAGTGCGCGAGATTTTTGGTGAATACTCATCCCAACTGAGCAAAACACACACTCATAAGTAAAGCCACAATCTTGACAAATAAGATACTTAAAATTTGCACGAGTTGGAAGAAAAACTATGGCTTGTTCCTCAACACGAAGCGTATCTTTTAAAGAGTTCATAATCAATGGCGATAAATTTTCAACAGAGCGTTCATAGATAAACTCTTTTTTAGACTTATAATAACCACCTTTTAAACGAGTGTATGGAAATTTTGTAAAGCTAGAAAGTGATGGGGTTGCTGAGCCTAAAACAACTGGGACATCATAAAGTTTTCCCATATAAATCGCGATATCTCTAGCATTATAACGAGGTCTTGAGGACGATTTATAACTATCATCATGCTCTTCATCTACAACTATAACTCCTAAATCATTTATGGGTAAAAATAAAGCAGAACGAGGTCCAGCGATTATTTTAGCTTCACCACTATCTATCTTTTGTTTTGCTTCTCTTTTTTGTTTTGGAGTTAGTTTTGAGTGCCACATAACTACACTCTCACCAAAATGTTCTTCCAGTCTTTGTCCCATTTGTGGTGTTAGAGATATTTCAGGCATTAGAAAGATTGAGCGTTTTTTAGCTTGAAGCATATCTGAAAAGTATTGCATATATATCTCTGTTTTTCCACTTCCTGTATCTCCAAAGAGTAAAGAAACTTTATGTTGTTTTAGAAAGTTTAGTGCGTTTGTTTGCTTATCTGATAATTTCAAATTAGTGACTTCACCTCGCTCCCACGCTCCAGCTTGGGAGTGTATACACAACTCGCTATCTGCATTCCCAAGCTGGAGCGTGGGAACGAGAAAAGCAGACATTAATCCAATAGCCTCACCTAACGAACACATATAATAAGATGAAATAAATCTAGCTAATTGTATTTGTTTAACACTGTAAAACTCTTCAAATATTTCTAAAATATCTAAACATTTATACTCAGGCTCTCTACATGTAGAAATAATTACACCTTGAACCTCACGGTTTTGAAGTTTTACTTTTACTTTTTTGTATAACTCTAATGTTTGTGATGATTTGTATGTTAATGGCTCAAGTGGTGAGCCTAATATTGAGATGTTGTAGTAGTTCAATTTGAGGGAGAAAGATGTTGATATACTTCCATAATTGCTTTAAACTTTTTCTATCTTTGTAAGCTCATTAAAGCCATAATATAAACTTGCTACTACAACAACAATAACAGATACCATCAATACAGTACTCATCATAAATCCTTTATCTCTTTTGTAAATTTTTTAATATATTTTATAATTTGTAAAAATATAATTACTAATATAAGAGATGTAATTAATCCAGCATAAAAATAAACATCAATTTCATTACTTCTCTCAAGTTTAATAGTTGAACCAATAATAACAACCAATAAACCGATAACAATACTTAAACCAACTCTTAAACTAGTTAGTATCTCTTTTACTTCATCTCTTTTAGCTATAAGTTATTATAGTTAAAAACTTGTTAATTGTTTATAAAAGTTGCTGTATGTGTTACCAAGCTGGAGCTTGGGAACGAGAGAGAGACCTAGTTATCGATATCATCACAATGGTTTGTTCCTGTTTGAGTACATCTTATTGTTCCATTTGTATCTTCATAAGTAAATGTTGTAGCATCATCATCACCTACTTTATAACTAAATACACCTAATGTTCTATCTGCAGAATACCATTTACCAACTACATTAACATCATCAGCATTTGTTATAGGAGTAGTAAGAACTCCACCAAATAAACCAGTACCACCAGTAGTGTCTCTATTTATATCATCATGGACAGTTCCATTTGCACATGTGCTTGTTGCGTCACCAATCCCAGCATAATCTGAACAACCTAAAATAAGTCTTCGTTGTCTATCATTTGCAATTGCAGCACGAATAGTTGATAGTTGAGCTTTTGCGTTTACAATATCCGCTTGATTTCTTACACCTTGGAACTTTGGAAGGGCTACTGCTGAGAGTATTCCTAAAACAACAATAACAAAAACAAGTTCTATTATTGTGAATGCTTTTGTCATTTTCATGTGGTTGTGCCTTGAGTAATAATTTATAAATTATCCGATGATAGTTTAGAGATTATTATTTTAGTTTTTTTATACTTATGTATGCATTCCACCTCAAGAGGGGTGGAATGAGCAGACTAGTTAGTCTTTGTCCAAGTCCATCTAGGAGCATTAGTTGAGTTACCATCAGTAAAGTTTGAATCATATGTACCATTACCTATTGTAATTGTTTGATCTTCACCAAACTCATCACCAACCGCTGAATCACTATTAGGATTTAAACATTCTGTAGGTATTTCATCAACTTGTTCCAAAATAGCATCTTGAATTGCTGCCGCAGTAGCACCATTTCCAGCTACAGTACCCTGATTATTTCCTGTATCATTTAAAATAGAATCTGACCACAATGCAGGTCCAACAGTACGATTTAAAGTACCAACAAATGCTTTACACTTTCCAGCTTGAGCTTGCTCAGAAACACCAATAAACTTTGGAAGTGCAACAGCACTTAAAATACCTAAAATAACGATAACGAAGATCAATTCGATCATTGTAAAACCAGCTCTTTTCATAAGAACTCCTTGTTTATATAAAATTTGGATTACACTAGTAACCTTAAAGACATTATGAGCCTTTCTTCTTTAAAGTTTGCTTAAAAGTGTAGTATTTAATATTGGAACTAAAGTTGCTTATTCAAAAGTAAATAAGTACATAAGGTTCATTTATTGTAATTTTACGGGCTACATATTTTCTGCGAAAATATATGCTCCTTCAAATTACGAACCTTATGCAAAAGGAGTTATCATGGGTCTTGTAAATTATCACTCTTCGAAGTCTATGGTTCTTGCTAAAGCAGCGCTTGATTACCGCTCTATGCGTCAAGATATGATAGCTTCTAACATTGCAAATGTAGATACTCCTAACTATAAACCAAGAGATATTAGTTTTGAGAGTTCTCTTAGAACACAACAAGCAAAACTTTTTAATCAAACTCCAAAGTTAGAGATGGCTGTAACTGATACTAAACATATACCATTGAGCGATACAACTAGCTCTTGCAAAGCAACTACATTCTTTCGTGATGGACATATGGCTCGTAATGATGGAAATAGTGTTGACTTAGATATAGAGACAACAGAGATGAGTAAAAACTCTGTTATGTACAATGGCTTACTTGCAGCTATAAAAAAAGAAGCAATGATATTTAGAAGCGTTATAGAAGCTTCACAAAAAGTGAACTAAGGATAAATTATGAGTAATTTTATGAGCAGTTTTGATATATCTGGTTATGGTCTATCTGCACAGCGTGTACGTGTAAATGTGATCTCTCAAAATATCGCAAATGCACAAACAACTCGTACAGAAGAGGGTGGACCTTACCGCCGTAAAGAGGTTGTATTTAAAGCTGTTGACTTTAATGAGCAGATTAACAAAGCTATAAATGGCAAAACTAATTCAGCAGAGTTTGAAGATCCTTTAAATGAGGGTAGTTTTGGTAAAAAAGTAAATCCTGCTATAATGAGTGTAGTAGTTGATAAAATAAGTCGTGATGACCGTGAACCAAAGATGAAGTTTGACCCAGCACACCCAGATGCAGATGCAAATGGTTATGTTGCGTACCCAAATATTAATCCTGTTATAGAAATGGCCGATTTAGTAGAAGCAACTCGTTCTTATCAAGCAAATGTAGCTGCTTTTGAGAGCGCAAAAAATATGGCAAATGCCGCAATTTCATTATTACAGTAAGGGAGGGATGAATTATTATGAGTGAATTTGGAAAAATCAATGGTATATCATCACCATCTACTGCTGAGTTATTAAAACAAAAAAGCAAAATAGCACCAACTGGTGGGGAGGCTTTTGCAGAGCATCTTAAAACTGCTTTAAATGAGCAAAATGAACTTCAAGTTGCTGGAGATAAAGCACTTGGAGATATGGCTACTGGTCAAGTAAAAGATTTGCATC
>Ga0256842_1002525_pt1 | contig 13044 bp, 19 predicted proteins | sample 4559240metaG_FD_185973 | JGI IMG/M metagenome (GOLD analysis project Ga0256842, IMG submission 185973) | Hydrothermal vent microbial communities from Guaymas Basin, Mexico - 4559-240 | ecosystem: Environmental > Aquatic > Marine > Hydrothermal vents | place: Mexico: Guaymas Basin | collected...
TGCTCATTTTATCACCTCCTTATCAGTCGTCTTCTTCATAAAGGGCGTGTTGTTCGTCGATGAGAATGTAATAATGCCCGTTTCCTAATCCTCTGTATTCAAGGCTTAAAAAGCCTTTGTTTCCTTCTATGCTTGCTGTTGCATCGTATTTTTTAGAGGAGAATACATGTGTATCTTTGTGGTTTTCTATTGCTTCTTTGAGCAGTCGGATGTCCTGATCCGTGAAACCCCATGTTTTCAACGTGGTTGTTTTATACATTTGTACAGATAAGATATTGAACTCGCTGGATCTACGCCAGGCATCAAAATGTGATTTTATATTCGGGTCGTTGAGAAATTCTTCTATATTTCCTTTTTCTTCGAAGTTTCGTATTTTTTCTCTCAATTGCGGCCATAAGTTTGGGTGTGAATATTTTTTGAAATATTGGGCGTATTTGTATGCTTCTTCAAGGTATTTTTCTGCGGGAGTCCTGCAGTCGATTTTTACAAAGAGTTTTATTTCTGAATACATGCGGGCAATATCTTCGGCTCCGATGTATCTGTATCCATATGCTCTGCTGTTGCGGCAGTACACGAAAATTTGTTTATATTTTGTATTTTCTATTAGTATTCTTCTTTTTTCTTTTTTTCCGAGAAAATTTGTTGTTTCTGCTTTGATTGCTTTACGGTGCGGGATTTTTGCGATTTCGCTCATATCAAAATCGTTTTCTTTGTTTAATATGATTTCTTTTTTTACAACTTTTTTCCTTATTTTTTTGATTACTTCATCTAATTTTGTTTGTGTTGCATTCATTGTTATTCGCCTCCTTCTTTTTAGAATAGTGTTAAAACTTCATCTTTTTCACTTTTTTCTGCCTTGAGTATTTTTCTTTCTATTTTTTCCGGAAGATATTCGGTTCTTTTTTCGTATCTTTTTAACTCTTTGTATAGGTTTGCAAGAAGAGAGAGCCAACCCGGCATTTTCGGGATGGTGTTGATTACATTGAGCTGCTGCAGAACGTATGCTATGTGAATAAATTCTGCATATCCTCTTATAACTTGCCTGTATTGATCTTCTGCTCTTTTAAATTCTTTTATCCATTTTTCTCTTTCTGTAAAAGGAAACTGTTTTTTAAGCTTTTTCATTGTTGAAATAAGAGGGTTTATTTCAACGTAGAATCTTGTTTGTTTGTGTTTGTGAGTTGAAAGATATTTCGTAGTAGGACGGCCTTGAAATTCGTCTATGTATTCGTGGTGGAAGTATTCACTCATATGTTTTTTATATGCCTTTTCCCATAAGTGTTTGATTGATTTTTCTTTGTTGGGAATCTTGGATATAAGGGAAAGAATATCTTGGGTAATAAATTCGAAGAAGAATTCGTCGTGTTTGTTTCTCTTTGGTTTTTCCCCAAGCATCCGCAGGTTGAAATTTTTGTCTCTTAAAGCATTCGTGTTTTGAAGTCTTTGTCCTATTTCCTTGAGAATTTCTTCAGGAGTTTCAGGTTTTTCGCTTTCATTGTTTTGCGTTGTGTTTGTTTCATAGTATCTTGTCTTTTTCTTTTTGTATTTGGTTATATAAAAACTGATGTTGTTTCTAATTGTCTGTTCTATTGGTTTCAGGCGTTCCGGATTGCTGATTACTGTTTCCAGAAATGATAAAAATTGTTCTGTGGCCTTGTATAGTCTTTTTTCTTTTTCCGGAAGAAGTTCTATTATTTTTTCTGTTAGTTCTTCGTTTACTCCGGGAATGTTATATATTACAGGCTCTATAAACCATTCTCTAATTTCTTCGATAAATGCGCTTTCTATAATATCGTTGATTAGGAATCCGGTATCGGTCCAGAAATTGGATATTTCGGTTTGCACTTCGTCTTCTAACGATTGGAGAAACAGGAGTATCGGAGGTATGTCTTTTTTTGGAACGTAATGGAAAGATCTGTTTACGATAACGGGGACTTTAATATTTGCTCTAACTGCATCTGCAACTTCTTCTTTGTGGTATTTCATAAGGGTAACGGCTAACTGTTTAGTTACCGCTTTTGCAATGAACATTGTATTCCACATAATCTTACTCCAATAAGTCGTATTCGCTTGCAGTAATCGGTGTAAGTTCGTATTCGTTTTCTATGATTTTTCCGTGTTTGAAATCAACCGTATATCCCCATATTTCTCCGTCTTCTCCTGTAAATTTAAAGGATATGCTTGTAGAAATCTGTTCGTTTGTTTCTTTTGCAACGGTATAAATAAGGAATGGAAGCAAGTATCCTGCATAGTGTTTTGCCATCCAGTCTCCGTTTCTGGGTTCTATCCATCCGTCTTCAATAACGTAATTTGATAAATACCAGAGATCGTTTTTAAAATTTGTATCTTTAAAGTGATTTTTAATGAGGTTCAAGAATTTTGCATGAATTTCTTCTGCTTCCGGAGAGAGCTTTAACGTCTCATCATCATACTTTTTTGTGATTTCGTTAAAAACTTTCTCAAATTTCTTGCTAAATTTCTTTTCTTGTGATACTTCTAATGTTGAGTAATATCCCATACGGCACCTCCTTTGTTATTTTTTGAAGCCCGATTGCAGGCTTCACCCGAAGATGAGCCTGCGGTCGGGCTCTTTCTTTTCTTTGGTTTTTGCTAATTTTGAGTAGCTTTCTTCTTTAACAAGTATGTACTCTTGAATTCCTGTTGAATTGTATATTTTAATTCTGTTGCCGTTTGTTTCTATTAAGAATGGTGCTAAATAGCAGTAATCTTTTGTTTTAGGGTCGATAAAGTATCCCCAATGAAGGTCTTCTAAGAAAAATTCTATCACGATCGGATATTCTGCAAATTCAGAAAGGATCTTTGCAAGCATTGTGGCATAGTGTGTGCTATAAACCTTGATTCCCTGTATAACTTCTGTGTGTCGGACATTCTCGTCTTCTTCTGTTATAAGCGATCCGTTTTTATCTAATTTGTACGTGAAGTTTTTTCTGGCTTCTTTGTCTGCGTATTTGATTACTTTATCGTAAATTGCTTTTGATTCGGGATCAAGGTCTTTTTTTATTCCCTGAATGCATTCTACGATTTCGTTGAATTGCCGGATTTTGTTTTTGTCAGTTGTAATTAAGTTTCGTGGGTAAATGTTTATTGATGAATAGTATTGCATATTATCAATCTCTTATTTCGTACGGATCAAAGTCCATATATTTTGTTTCTTCGCTGTTCGGGGTTATGATGTACTTCTCTGTGTTTTTCTCAACCATAAGTGGTTCATTTTCATTCAGCGTGACGATAATTCCTCTGCTTTTTGAGTAAGAAGGACTTCTTGTTGTTTCTGTTATGCGGATAGCTGCTTTTTTATCTTTGTTTAAAATGTTTAACAATGCCGGTTCTCTTGTGTTTGTATGGCTTGTTGCGTATAGGCAGTACGTAACGAATCCGGGTTTTTTAAAAAGCAGGTAACGCAAAAGTTCGTTTTCCTTTTTTATGAGCTTAATCATTGAGTCTTTAACGGGGAAAATGATGTAGTTGTTTGTTACGTTTTCTGCAACAAGTTCAGGCTGTATGTATATAATTGTGTTGTCTGTTTGTGTGTAGTATATTGTTTTGGTCGTTTCTTTGCAGTTTGCTTTTTTAATAAGGATTTTTTCTTCGTACACGTTTAACATGTAATTAAATGAGTGTATCATTTTATCATCTCCTTTGTTTTGTATAAATTTTGAAGAGGCGTAAACAGGGACTCTTGCGACGAACCTGAAGGGTTTAGAGTGGGATTCGTGCAAGGTGTATTTACGTCTCTTCGTTTATTGTAAATTTTTTAGGTATGCGATATGATTTATGAGTTTTATTTTTTATTGTAGAATGGACATCTGCTTTTTTTAAGAAAAGGGCAAAAGTTTGATATTATTTCATCATTGCACGAAAATACATATTCCTTTTTTTCCAAGTACTGTACCAAAGATTTTATTTCTCTTTCCGGAAGAGGGGGATTATTTATCTTGTTCCAGTCAAGCATTGTTTGCAGTATGTTGTTTGCTTTTGCTCTATAGAGGAATGAAGCGATGCGCAATGCTGTGTTGTGCCTGTTTCCTTCTTTTGCAGGGGTTTTAAGCATTTCCTGTATGCATAGCGGAATGCCTGTTATTTCTGTTCGCTTTACTGTGGTTTTCTGTTTCTTTTCAGGGATTTTTACAAGCGAATGTATAAAATCGTTGCGTTTTGCTTTTGGTATTTCTATAAAGTGCTGTGTTTCGGCGTATTTCTTGATCTCTTTTTCATTCATTGAGAAAAATTGTTCGGTTGTGATCGGTACGGCGAAGAGGCTCGTTTTTTCGTGAATCGTGTTTATAACTCTGTTGAGGTGCATAGAACCGTATATTCCCGTATCAAGGCTTTTTAGGTTAAATTCTTTTTGCAGTTTCAACGCAATGTTTTTGTATATAATCGGCAGTTCGGTGCAATTTTGCACCGCTATTGTTTTTTGCTGTATGATGATCTTAAATCCTCTATTTCCGGAATATGTGAGAACAAACGGCACTTTTTGTGATATGAGTTCATTTACAAGCGGAGTTACTTCTTCTTTTGCTTCAGTTACATTTTTTGAATCAAAATCTAAAATGAGGTCTCCTTGAAAAGCAGTTGGGTTTTTAATTTTGTCCCTCAGGAAGATGGAGATATGTACGGATTCTTTTTTTTCATCTATTGCCTTTTTAATCTTTTCTCTTATTTCGTTTGTTGTTAGCCAATTCTGAGGGATGTTTTTTCTTCCGATCCAATATTCGTTTTCTTTTATAACGAATTGCCCGAACATATTACAGTTTTTGAGAGCGTTTTATGAATACATCTATTTCGTTTGCAACGGCAATAATTTTTTCGACGGGCGTTTCAGGTTCTATGAAAGCGCCTTTCTCCTTACTTCCTTGGTGAGATATAACGATGCGCATTAGAGCGTTAAATATTTCGGGGTCGATTTTTACTTTGTTGTTAATTTTTGTAAGTATCTGCAGGGATAGAAGATTAACTGTTTTCGGAGTGTAGTTTTTATCAACTTTTCCTATGTCGTGTAAAAGCGCCCCGCTTATAATGAGGTCTTTATCTTTTTGCGAGAAGTCGTATTGTTCCGACAGTTTAAGTGCGTTTTTTGCAACATTTATGGAGTGTTGTACGAGCCCTTTTGTTTTGACGTCGTGATATACTTTTCCTCCGGGAACTGTAAAGTATTGTGTTTCATATTCTTTAATCGTTGTAACAACGAATTCCCAGAGTTTTTTGTTTTTGATAGACATTACAAGATTGTTAATTTCTTTTTTTTCTTTTGTTGTATCTGCATCTGTCCCGTATATTGTATCGGTGATGTCTTCAACTTCTTCTTCATTTGGTTCGTATTGAATTTCTTTTATATCCAACTTGTTTTTATGTGCGAAAATTGAAAGTTTTCCTGATACGACAACGGTACTGCCTTCTCTGAACAGAGGTTTTTCTGTATCAAATAAGATTGCGATCGTTTCTTTTCCTTGCTTGTCTTCCAATGTGAGCTTTACGTACGGGTTTCCGTTTTTTGCAGTTTTTTCCTCGACTTTTTTCACAATAAATTTTTCGTTTGAGATGTTTTTAATGGTAGTAGGTGTAAGTTTTTTGTTTATAGTGTTTATCATATTTTTATCCTCCTTTCTTTTTATTTTGTATTGCATATTAAGTCTTTCATTCTGTATGCAGTTGCAAAGTCGTTCCAAAATGCGTCTAATTCTTTTATTCCTCTTTCGAAATTTTCATTTAATTTCTTTTCAAATTCTTTTTCATATTTTGCAAACGATTTTGCTCCCCACATTTCAACGATATATTTAAAATTTTTGAGTCCGACATTCAGGAAAATATCGGTGCCATCTCCGAAAAATATTCCTCTTTCGATAAAATAGGTTTCGTGATTGAAAACGCTGTACAGAGAATTGGTGAGGGAAATTCTCAGTTGTTTCATTGTCTTTTGAATATTTTTTTCTGTATCGTATTTGTTTACAATAAAGCCCCAATATCCGCTGTTTCTTCCTGTTTCGTATAAATTCTTTCCCGTTCTTTTCCTGAACTCTGATGTCGTTTTTTCAAGGATCCGGGCAATGAGGTTTTCTTCATATAGGCCTGAGTCAAAGGCATCCCAAAGAAATTTTTGAATTGGGTCTTCGAAATTGCGTATTTTTACGTTGAGTCCGTAGTGTTTTTTTTCGTATCCGTACAATTCGTGCCATGCGGTATGCAGGCGTTCAACTTGTTTTTTTATGTCTTGTTTTTTGATTGCTGTTTTCATTTTTGCCTCCTTAAACTTAAATTATGATGAAAATGTTTTTTTATATATTTGTTGAATTCGAAAAGAGTCTTATTGTGATGTGGTTAATTAGATACTTTTGTTTAAAAGAGTTTCGAAGAATATTATCATCGCTATTATAGTGCAAAAAAATATTGTTGTTACGATAGTTATGGGACGCGGGGTTACATCGTCATTTAATATAAGTATTTTTTTGTTGTTTATATTGTTTAGTAATTTAACGCTTATGAATGTACCGTCGGAGTTTACAATAATGTTGTTTTGAGAGATATTTTCTTTATAATTTTTATAAAGAAGTGTGATCTTATTAGTACTTTTGTCAATATCAATTCCGGCATCGTTAGAGAAAGTAATATTAATGTTGTTTATGTTATCGGTATAATTTTTTAAGAAATTTAGATATGGTAATGCTTTTACGTTTATATAAAAGAGAAAATTGTCCTGAAGGCTTGCTTTTTTCAATAATATCTTGTATTGTGCAGGCAAATATGCTGTGGTTGGGTACTGCTTTGATAAACGATGGAATATATCCGATACGTAACAGTTGTTATAAATGGTAGTGCTTGCGCTATAAAATATGTTTATGCTGTCTCTGCTATGTAATATAATAATGTTATTGTTTTTATCCAATTTAATTATGTGGGGATTTCGATAATAAATTAGATATGTTTTTTCTAAGGAAGGAGTAATAAGATCTTCCAAATTATTATAAATGCAGAGTTGGAATTTTTTTCTAATATGTTCGTTTTTATCGTTGTCGCAAAGGATAGCCATGTTGTAAGTGGTATGATATAAAGTAGATGGAATGTATTGCACATCTGAAATAGGAATTTTAAAATCATATATATTTGTTTTGTTTTCTTTTGTTATATAAGGCAATACGTCTATTTCTTCTGCATCGTCTAAATTGTATAATTTGAATGAGATTATTGGCGTATCGGAATATATTTTCCCGTTTATATAATTATCGGAAGGAATCACATTGTAATTTTTAAAATAGGTATATTTGAGCTTTGTTATTTCTATTTGAAATTTGCCAGTTGCGTTAGATGGATTATTTGTTTTTGCAATACTTGCAGGGTAGAAAGATAGTAGATTAAAAATGAATAATAAAATTAAGATCCAAAAGTATGCATTCTTTTTTTTAATTCTTTTCATTTTATCATCTCCTTTTTTATAGGCTTTTTAATATAGCAAATAACATTCGTATGGTTTTCGGATGCAGCGTTGTTAAGTGGCCTATTGTGATTTCAAACATATCCGAAGTGGCTTTTATTTCTATTTCTTTTTTGTTAATAGAGAGGTTGATTGTTTTGTTCTCTGCCATTTCGAATAGTTGTTTTAGCATATTTTCTTTTCCTTCGATGCTACTTTTCGGTGCTTTCGTCTTTAAGATGTTGAAAGGGGTATCATCCGTGAATATTGTGGAATTTTCAACCATTGCGGAGTATCCTGCTTCTTGTAATGTATCACAGAGCTTTACGGCTTCTTCCGGATTATTTAGCTTTACTTTGTACATGTTTTATCATCTCTTTAACTGTTTGTTTGGAATTTTTCTTTATTTTTTCAATGTAAATAATACATTTTGCTTTCATTCCGGTTTGGCAATTAAGCAACCATACAAATGCTCCTTTTTCTGTTGAGAAACGCATTGCATCGAACGGTGTATCGATGCAGTATTGTGAAATGTGGTCAGAGTGTATTACTTTTATTTTACGGCGTTCATAGTAGTCTTGTGCGTATTGGTATAAACTGTAGAGGTCTCTGTAGAGGTATATTTTTTTCATACTTCTCTCTCCCAGAAAAATGTTTTTGCATATACGGGTGCTTTCATTTTTTTAATCTCGTAGTACGGATATGCGGAGAGGAATCCGAGGTCCGCTTTTTCTTCATCTTCTACAAATGCTATTGCAGGTTGCATATATGCAATATTGTTTTTTACGGTATAAGCAAGTGATACTACTGCATTTTTGGAAGGGTCTTGGAGCGCTTTTTGGAGAGGTTCAATAGTCTCTTTAATGTTTTTAACGTATTGCTTTCTTAGAAATTCGTCAAGTTTTTGAAGATCTTCTTTCGTAAGTTTAACTGCGTCTTTTTCCACTTCAGGAAATATTCCTATTACTTTCTTAAAATAGTTAAATGTTTCTTGGATGTCATCAAATTCGATTATCATAGGAGAAACAAACGGGTTATCTAACATATCTGGTTCTGTATAATCTGTAAAAGCCTCTTCTCCAATGTTTTCTGGTACGTGGGATAAAGCAATCCCTAATCCTTGATAAATTAAACTCATATTTTCGCCTCCTTTGTATATTTGTTTTTTTCTTTAAGCATTTTATATACTCTTATAGGTTTTGTTACATAGATAGTTACTCTTTTTTGGAAAGTTGGTTTGTCATCATAACTTGATTCTGGTGGAAATTTTAATGTTCTAACAGGTGAAATTCTGTATTGAAGTCCAAATTTTTCTGCTTTTAATTTAAACTTACTAACAAGTTTATTTAGTTTTGCATCTAAATCTTTGTCAAATCTGCTGTCCGATATGAATTCAAAAAAGATATCTGTCCGATTTGTGCGAAAAGGAACGGGTTCAACACTATTTACTATTGCGTAAACATCTTTGTTAGTTAATCTTTTCATTTTTTACCTTCTTTAATCTTTATTTGAATTACCAATTCGTGGCATCTATGCCTATTCTTTTGTTTTCTCTAACTATCTGGTCGTAATAATTTGGTGGAATTATATTAACAGATGTATCTTTTGGAAGTCTTTTAACCTCTAACCATTCTCTCATATATTTTCTTGCTTTTTCCTTTGCTTCTCTCTCGTTTTTTGCATACACGGTTACATCGCATAAAGAATGACCTTCGAGCCAAACTTGACAATGAAATTCTTTCATTTTAACCTCCTTATAGTGTTTTTAGCCCGATTGCGGGCTTCACCCGAAGGTTAGCCCGCAAGCGGGCTTGTTATTGTTATATTTTTGATGTTTTTACATGTTTTTGATTTTTATAAAGATTTCTGTAAGAATAACATTTATTACGTTATTTGATATATCTTCATATCCATATTGTTTTTTAATGATGTTTTCAAATTCATATAAATCTATTTTCTTAATGAGTTCTTTTACAGCATTGAAGAGACGGTTGTCGTTTCCGTCGAAATATTCGTACTCTTTTTTAAGTTTCTGTAGTATTTCTTTAATTTCTTTAATTCTGCTTTCACAGAAAGTTTCTTCTATTTTCTTTAAGGCTTCTTTGTAGTTATAAGTACCGGATATGCCCGTATTGATGTAGCTGTCTGTGGAAAGTAATTCCCAATTTCCGTGGAGAAGCGTGAGGTTGTACGTCTTATTGTCTTCCGGATTATAAAAAGTTCCGGGTCCTATTTCTATCAGATACATTTTATCATCTCCTTTTATGTTTGTTTTTATTTAAAATAGGGCAGGCTTATTCGGCCTTATTCTGATGCTTTTCTGGTACGTTTATAATGAGTACCAGTATTGGATCTCCTTCTATACCGTTTGACAAAAAGCGGACGGTATAAATCTCACCTTTCTTTGCTGCTTCTTTATTCGGAGCCCATTGTGCAAACTCTGAAATCTTCCATTCACTATCGAGTTTATTCCACGGTTTGGGTATAACTCCGTCATAATCTCTATATTCATATCCCGGGAAATCCCGTCCTGTGATGAATCTGGATTTATAGATTTTACCTTTTTTGTATGTCATTTTATTACCTCCTTTTTATATATTATTTTTTATTTTGAAGGTTAGCAACCGCAGTATCGATCTTGCATCCTATCAAATCTTTCTTCCAAGTCTTTTGCTTTAATATCTAACCAATGGACTTTTCTGCCGCATTCCCAACATCTGAATTCATAAGTGCCGGGATGCAGTTTGAAGTATGTTCTAATATCGCTTATCAGTATTGCAGTTCTTACATCTTTTTTAGAAGGTAAATGGTTGAAATATATTTTTTCTATAGTGTAATCGTCGATTGAAACCCTGTAAGCAAATTGCGCAACATACCTGCCGTCTTTAAGTTTGCCTACGTCCACATATCCGCTTCCTGTTAGGTTGGCAAAGAGAGAGTATTGTCGCAACACTTCAAATTCTTCTTCATCATAGTCAGATTTATGTTCCAACAATCCTATCTGCTTTTCTATTGCTTTAAGATATTTATGAGTTCTCTTATCGTAACCATAGAATATCTTATATAGTTCTTCCTCGGTAAAGTCTGTAAACATCTTGTATAAATCCCACCTTTTCACTTTAATAATTTTGCCCTCTTTAAGAAGGCGCGGGACGTTTTCTTCTGTTCTTTCATCTTCCGGAATATTTTCTAACATGATGAATATAGTGCCGTCCTGTGGGGGCAGTCTTCTATCTTTCCCTGTACCTTTTCGGGTAAGAATCAGGAATCCGGATTCATCTGTTTTTACTAAAAAATTTTTTTCAATTATTTCTTTTATTTTTTGTTCTTTCATGTTGTTGCCTCCTTTTAGTTTGATATTATTGTGAAATAAACCTTTGCGTTGTTCTTTTCCGCAATTTTTTCTATAGCATCCTGTGTTTTTAGAAACTCTTCCGGTTCAATTTCCACGACTGTGTACACGTTGTGCGGATCCTCTGAAAGATGTATTGTAACGTGTTGTGCAATAATGTTTACTGCTTCTGCAAGTGTTTTACTGTTAAAATTTTCAAACTCTATTTTTACTTTCATTTTGTCTCCTTTTTGTATTTATTATATCACGAACGTATGGGGAAAGTTCGCTTTCCTGTTCTTCTCCATTAATAGTTTTGACGACTTTGGGAACGACAATGTATAGGTTCTTTTTTGCCCTTGTCACGGCAACGTAGAAGAGGTTCTTTTCTTGTTCGTTATCGTCTTTTCCGAACGGCAGATACCCCTTTACCGCATTTGCAATTATTACCGTATCAAATTCAAGCCCTTTTACGGAGTGAATTGTGGATACTATGATGTTTTTATTGTTGTTTTCGGAATCTTCTTGTCCCAGGTGCGTATAGATAATGAAGTCACCTATGCTGTTAAACTCTGTCGCAATATCTAAGAGAACTTTTACGTGCATCTTTCTGTTGTCTTCTATGCTGTCGAAATATCCTGTTTCCTTTAAAATATATTCCAAAATGTCTCTTACTTTTTCTTTTTCTTGCATTTCTCTTGCTTTTCTTATTATATCAACAAGTTTCTTAGCGTTTTTCTTTGGTTTGTCGTTCCATCTTTCAGAAACACGGTCTAATATATTGATAATATCGTTCCTTGTTTTATCAAATTCTTCTTCAATTTCTTTTTTCTTCGTTTTTCCTATCCCGCGTCTTGGTTCGTTTACAATTCGCAAGAGATCGCTTATTGCAAATTTTCTCGACACGACTTCCAGATATGCAATGCAGTCTTTTACTTCTTTTCTCTTAAAGAGGTTGTATTCTCCGATAATGGTGTGCGGGATTTTTCTCTTGGTAAGGTAAACGGAAATATTATGTGCTTCAAGACGTGTTCTTGAGAGAACTGCAAGGGTTTCTTGCTCATTCTGCAATGTTTCTCTTGCTTTTTCTTCTATAAATTCAAATTCTTCTTCTGTGTCTGCTACATATTTTACCTTTGCTTCTCCCTCTTCTTCTTTGACAGGTTCAAGTCCCCTTTTATAAATTGATTCTGCCATATTAAGTATCTGGGGAGTGCTTCTGTAATTTTTGTGTAATGTAAAGAGAGGGTATTCTTCCATAACTTTTTTAAAGAACTCCGATGTTGCGCCTCTAAATTCGTAAATGCTCTGTTTTGGGTCTCCCACAAGGAAAAGTGTTTCCGGATTAAGCGCATCGACAAACTTTTTCTGTATTGGGTTCATATCCTGCGCTTCGTCAACAAGTATGTTTTTAATGGTGATGTTGTTTTCTTCTATCGTTTTGATTGCAATTTTTATGAGGCTTTCCAGATCGTATATGTGAATATTCTCTTTTTGTTCTTTTTCCTTTATAAACTCTTTGTATTTTGCAAGTCCTTCTTTTAGAATATCCACCTCTTTCGGATCTATAGGCCTGTCAATAAAGTAAAAGCCTATGAGACGCGAGAGGTTTCTTACATCGTTCATTTTGTCTTTTCCGTATATGTTCTTTAGTGCGGATATCCTGTCGTCTTCATCCCATATACGGAATTTTTTCCCGTCATTGTTCCACTCCTTTATAATTGAAAAAGCAATGGAGTGGAATGTGCCAATGTACATTTCTGACGTGTTTGTGAACTGCGAAAGTCTTTCCTTCATCTGTCTTGCTGCTTTGCGTGTGAATGTTATCAGCATTGTTTGGTCCGGAGGTTCGTTTTCCGCCATAATGCCGGCTCTTGCGATAAGGATTGCTGTTTTTCCCGAACCCGGTCCCGCTTCAACGGCCACTTTGTTTTCCGGAGTAAGCACGGCTGCTTTTTGTTCTTCGTTGAGATATGCAACAAGGTCGTCAAAAATGTCTTTGTATTTATGTTCTTGTGCCGATGCTACTGTTACATCTTCTTCTTCCTCCGGTTCCTCTATTGCTGACATTAACGCTTCGTCTATCATTATTTACCTCCTCCTTGATTTTTTGAGCGATTTTCTCGCCCGTTGCGATTCCTTCTTTGAGGAACTTCAAAATGCTTTTCGCTTCTTGCATCCATGCAACAATGTACTCTATGGAGTATTCTGAAGAATCAATGCCGAATTCTTTTAAGCAGGTAAGAGCGGACGTTTCTGCAACAATTTCGTTTTCTGTTTTATC
>Ga0256842_1002526_pt1 | contig 13042 bp, 12 predicted proteins | sample 4559240metaG_FD_185973 | JGI IMG/M metagenome (GOLD analysis project Ga0256842, IMG submission 185973) | Hydrothermal vent microbial communities from Guaymas Basin, Mexico - 4559-240 | ecosystem: Environmental > Aquatic > Marine > Hydrothermal vents | place: Mexico: Guaymas Basin | collected...
GAAAGAATGAAAGAAAGATTTGGTATTCCTTATCTTTTTTTTGAAGAATATCCCTATGGCATAAGCTTATGTGAAAGATTTTTAAAAAAGGTCGCACAGCACTTTGGTATTTCTGAAAAAAGAACAGAAAAAATACTTCAAAGAGAAAAAAGAAGGATTCTTAATGCACTAAAACCGGCACACATGTATCTTCACACCTTATATGATCTTCCTGTTGCTGTTTCTGGAGACTTTGCTCAGGTCAAAGGAATCTCTAATTTTTTGAGCAAAGAGCTTGGCTTCAGAATAAAGCTTATAAATGTAAGTGCCCCTGCTGAATTTTCTGATCTTTCTGAAAAAGTCTTGTTTCAGGCTTCTATGCATGAGTTTGAAAATGCTATACATGATGTTGATCTTATATTTGGAAGCGAAACAGAAAAGGTGGTCTCAAAAAAGATGAATATCCCTTTAATCCAGTTTTCATATCCTATACTTTCCAGGATCTTTCTCAATGACACCCCATACTTGGGCTTTAAAGGCATACCAGTATTGGTTGAAGAAATAATAAATATGATGTTAGATTGAAAAATTTTTGATGTCTTGGTTCAGCGTGAAATGGAATTTTTCAGGATAAAAATAAGCCACTTGTGTCACATACCTCAAGCCTGGCCTAGATCTGTCATCACAGACCTAGGCTTTTTTATAATTAATTGAATCGGTAATCTTTTTAAATATCAATTGATTTTAAGTACCTATAGTAACTGTCAATATTATAGACTGCAGCAAGGGGATTATGTCCTAGTAATCTGTCTTTTACAGCAAGTATAGTGCATGGAGATTCTGCATACTTTAAAAATAGTGTATCGTGCCCAACGCATAGACCCAAGAGTATATTTAGATCTGTATGTTCTGAATTTAAGACCATTGCCTGCAATATGGGATTGCACATAGTTTCATAACTTCCAATGGCTATTTTTTGTTCATCTGAAATCCCAATGACTTCTTTTGGAACAGATCCTACTTTACAGATTACAGATACAACGTCAAATCCCAAGTTGGAATAGAATTTTTCCACTACTGTGGCTTCATTTCTTAAGCCCACACAAAATGCTAAGCCTAACCTTTTAAAATTCATTTTTTTCGCATATTCTGCTATTTCTAAGATTCTAGGTTTTAATGGATATAGTTTTGCATATCCTTTATCTCTATTTCCATAACCCTCTGCCTCTTGAAGAGAGGCATTTTTGGCTAATATATAAATTTCTTCCTTTTTGTATTCCTGAAGGCTTTTTTCACACAGCTCTTTTTTTGTGACTGTTGGACAATTTTTGGGATATTTTCCCTTTCCTTTTTCTTTATCACACCTACAAATCCTTTCAGAAAGATCAAGGGAACACCTTGCACAATTAGGTTTTAATTCCATTTTTAGCCCTCCTTTTTTTAAAATTGAAAAAATAGGTAATTTTCCAATTTAATTTCACTTTGCATTGATCCCTTCACATGCCAAACTTATCAATTGCAAGACTATCTAACTCCTAAACTTGTCGGTGTAAATACCACTTTGACTTTTTCATTTTTTTAGAATCTCAAAAACTGATTTTTACACTTTTAAAAAAAGTTTTATCAAGGTGTGAAATTTTAAGCAGTTACATTTTTTAGAGGGATTACATTTAGATAAGAATATACTGAGCATAAGCACATAAATATTTAAAAAATTTTTTATAGGTTTTTAATTTAAAATTGTGTGGGATTTGGAATCTCCTATATAAATCCAAAAACTTGGGGTCAAAACTTGTTGACAATATTTAGGCACGTGTGCTTATTGCCCTTTTAGAAGGTGAGCAAATATGCTTTTAAAAAAGATGTGGTTATGACTAAAAATAAAGAAATTAAGCGGTAGTTTGAACTGGCTCGAAAAATTGTAAATTCGATTGTTTTATTTAACATTTTTAGATTTTTTTCCAGGAGATAATAATGATTTTTTTTGGGAAAAAAGAGGATTCTAAAAAAAGAGAAATTAAGGAAAATCTAGGATATAAAGATTTAGATATTATTGAAATACCCTTGGAGGCTGTTGCTGCTTATTGGCTTTCCCTAAAAAAGGTTGGTGGAAAAAATTGGAAAAGGATAGTTGAAAAAGAAAAATCTTATACTAAAGAGCCATTTATAAAACATATTTTAGATTTAATAACTTCTTCTTTTGATGAACAAAAAATAAGAATTTACGCAAATTATAAGAAAGATACTTTGCTTAAAGAATATAATAGAAAGTTTGTAATAATAAGTATAGGGGTATTGGGTATAGTTAACAAAGAAAATCCCCAACAAATATTAATAAGGATAATGTCTAAATTTCCGTTGCCACCTGCATCTGATATTAAGATTTATAAAAATGCACAGTCATTAATACAACAGTATGAAGACAAACAAGATATTTTTGTAGATATATATCATGGAGAAAATTCTGAAATACTCATAAAAAATCTTTTATTTTATGTTATAGTCGGTAGAAAATATGGAATAGAGAAGTGTCTAGAATTAAGTAAAAATGTAAGATCTAATTATTTTAAAGAAGGTCTTGAATTAATAAACGATGGATTTGATGCAGAGTTTATTAAATATCGTTTAAAGTTGCAACAAACTGAAATATTGTATAATACAGAACAAAAGATGAATATGTCTATAGAGATGGCCATTGCTTTAAAAATGAACTTTTCTTATGATGAGATGTTTAAAATAGCTGGGAGTTTTTTTATATAAAAAAATGGGCTTTTTGTTTAGTTTGCCGTGATTTGCTTTTGTAGGGCAACTAAGTCAAATGTGTTATTTGAGAAGGATAGTGTTTTATGAGGAGATTGGATAATATATGAAAAACATCTTTTTTATCAAGTTCTTTATAACATAAAAACAAGGTTAGGAAAGATGTTATGGATCAGGTTGTATGGGCAGAGATAGATTTATCTGCAATAGAGCATAATCTAAAAGAAGTTAGAAGATTGATTTCACCCAAGACCCAAATAATGGCAGTGGTAAAGGCAGATGCCTATGGACATGGGGCATTTTTTGTAGCCAGAAAAGTAGTTGATATAGGGGCAAAGTATTTAGCTGTAGCAAGACTAGATGAGGCGATTTTTTTAAGAGTGAAAGGTATTGATAAAGATATCTTGATATTGGGGTATGTGCCTGAAAACAGATTAAAAGAGGTCTTTGAATATAATCTTATGGTATCTGTGTTTGATATAGATCAAGCAAAGGCATATGAAAAGGTGGCAAGATCCTTGGGAAAAAAATTAAATGTTCATATAAAAGTGGACACAGGTATGGGAAGATTGGGGTTTGTGTTATGTGATGAAAGTGTAAAAAAAAAATCAATGGAAGAGATTTTTGATCTGTTGCAGATTAAGGAGTTTAATATCAAAGGGATATATACCCATTTTGCCTGTGCAGATGAGGAAGATTTGACTTTTTCTTATAAACAACTTTCTATCTTCTCTGAATTAAAAGAGGCTATAGAAAAAAAGATTAAAAATAAAATTTTGTTTCACGTCGCAAATAGCGCGGGAATAATACAGCTACCCATGGCACATTTGGACGTTGTAAGACCAGGTATTATGCTTTATGGGCTATATCCATCTAATTATGTAAAATCTTTAAAAAGAGTTAACCTAAAACCAGCTATGAGCCTTAAAGCAAAGATTGTGCAGGTAAAAGAGGTGGATAAAGGCTTTAGGGTGAGTTATGGGGCAACGTATGCGACCAATAAAAAGTGCCGCCTTGCAACTATTCCTGTGGGATATGCAGACGGATATCCCAGGATTTTGTCAAACACAGGGGTTGTTTTAGTAAAAGGGAAAAGGGCAAAGATTTGCGGTAGGGTGTGTATGGATCAGATTGTAGTAGATGTTACAGGAATTGACGTTCACATAGGTGATGAAGTATTAATATTTGGAAGAGATGAATATGGCGAGCTATCTGCAGATGAAGTGGCAACATTGGCTGGAACTATTAATTACGAAATTGTATCATCTCTCACAAAAAGGGTAAAGAAATTTTATATGTAGTTAACTATTAGAGATAACTTGCGTACAACCCATAAAAGCCTTTTTAATTTTTTACAGATAATTTTATGGAAATAAAAACATATAAAGGTGCGCTTGATTTTTTATATTCTCTTCAAAAGTATGGAATCAAGTTGGGTTTGTCAAAGACAGAAAATTTACTGAGAAAAATGGGAAGCCCTCAGAATAGGTTAACATTTATCCACATTGCAGGAACAAATGGAAAAGGTTCAGTTGCTACATACCTTACATCAATGTTAAAACATGCAGGATATAAGACTGCACTCTATACATCCCCTCACCTTGTGTCATTTAGAGAAAGAATAAAGATAAATGATGAGCTTATTTCAGAAGAAGAAGTCGTATATTATACTAAACTGATATGTGATATTATGGATAAAGATGAGCCGCCCACATTTTTTGAGGCAGTAACTGCAATGGCAATAAAATATTTTTGTGATAAAGAGAGTGAGATAGTTATTTTAGAGACAGGAATTGGAGGAAGATTAGATGCAACAAATGTTGTAATCCCAATACTTTCCATTATTACTAATATTTCATTGGAACATCAACAGTTTTTAGGTAATACATTATTAGATATTGCAAAGGAAAAAGCAGGCATAATAAAAGATAATGTGCCTCTTATTTCAGGTGTAAAACAGGTTGAAGTGATAGAATTGTTTGAAAAATATACAAAAGAAAGAAAATCTCCATTTTATCTTTTAGGTAGAGATTTTTCATGTGAGAAATTGTCAAATGGATGTTATATTTATAAAGGTATTAATAATTCCTATGGGAATCTAAAAAATGGCCTTAATGGTAAATATCAAAAGGATAATCTGGCTATTGCCCTTGCAGCATCTGAAGTTCTTATAAATTTGGGATATAAAATAACTAAAGGAAATATTTCAAGAGGAGTGGAATCTGCATTTTGGCCAGGGAGGATGCATATTATATCTAATTCTCCTAAAATACTTTTAGATGGTGCCCACAATGTAGATGCAATGAAAAATCTAGTGTTGTCTTTGTCTGATGTGGAATATAAAAGGCTTATTTTAGTTATCGGTGTCATGGCAGATAAAGATGTCAAAAATATATTAAAGATAATTGTTCCTAAATCTCATTTTATAATTTTTACACGTCCCAAGTATTACAGGGCAATGGATCCAGAAAGATTAAAAGATGTTGTGAAAGTTGAAGTGGATTATAAAGTAATTAATAGGCTAGATGAAGCAATAAATTATGCCAGGACTATTGCAAATTCCGATGATTTAATCCTTATTACAGGTTCTCTATTTACAGTGGGAGAAGCTTTAAGTATATTAGAGCCTAAAAAATATCCACCAGAGGTGGTATAGATGGAGCTTATCAAACCAAGAAAAGATCTAAATTATATTCCTGTAAATTATCACAAGAGGGTTTATGTGTATATTCAGGATAGGTTAGGTCTGGTTAAAGAGAACTTAATGATACCTGGAGAGGTCTATAACTTTTTAGTCCACTTAGATAGGTGTGATTCCCTTGCTCAGTTGCAAGAGGTTTTGGTAAGGGAGAATAGAGGTATAATAATTTCAAAAGACGAAATTATAAAAACTATCAATGAATTGGACAAGTTGTGGCTTTTGGATTCAGAAAATTATAAAAAGAAAAAGCAACAAATAGTTGAAGAGTTTACATCAAAAAAGGTTCGACCTTATGTTTTTGCTGATAAGTCATATCCTTCTGATCCTGATAATTTAGAGAAATTTATTAAAGAGTGTCTTGAGGGAAAAATAAAGGTTTTAGCTCCAATAAAGGCAATATTTGCTCCACATTTTGAGATTTCCTTGGCTAAAGATATATATGGAAAGACCTATGGTGTTCTTTGGGGGAATTCGTATGATAGGGTGGTGGTGTTGGGGGTAGGTCATGGACTAGAAGATGGGCTTTTTTCCATTACAGATAAAGACTTTGATACACCTTTAGGACTAGTCAAAAATGACAGATTTGCATTCCAAAAGTTAAAAGCAGCTGGTAAGGGAGTTGTTGCAAAAACAGATTTTGACCACAAAAATGAACATTCTATTGAGTTTCAATTAATTTTTTTGAAATATTTATTAAAGAAATTTTCTCTAATACCAATTCTTTGTGGATCTCTGTTATATTTTTTAAAGGACTATTCAAGAGAAGAATTTTTGTCTGTGGCGGGAGGGTTCATTGAGGTTTTGAGAGATATTGTGACTGACCCAAATAAAAGGACTTTAGTGGTAGCTGGTGTTGATTTTTCTCATATTGGCCCAAAATTTGGGCATGAAGAAGATGTATACAGTTTAAAATCTGTTGCATGTGAACATGATAAAATACTTATTGATGCTTTATTAAATAGAGACATTGAAGGTTTTTGGGATGAATCCAAAAGAGTTAAAGATAAATATAATGTATGTGGATTTTCAGCCCTTGCATTGCTTATGGAGATTGTAAATTATAAGAGGGGAGAGGTTGTTGGATATAGAATGAACATTGAAGAGCCAACGAGATCAGGGGTAGGTTTTGCTGGGGGCATTCTCTATTAAAAAATGGCCATGTTGTCATGGAGAATAGTTACATAAATTCAAGTTTTAGTTCTAAGACATTAATGGAAGATATCAATTGATTGTGACTAGATGGGTAAAGAAGTAGGGTAAAAAGAAATTTAATAATTAAAATTATGTTAGATAAAGAGGGAAAACCTTTAATTTTAATAGTTGATGATAATATACTCAATCGTCAGAGACTGGAAAATATACTAATCAATGAAGGATATAAAGTTGCAGTGGCAGAGAATGGGAAACAGTTATTAGCATTTGTAAATAAAAAGATCCCTCATTTGATACTTATGGCTACAGTGCTGCGTGGTATGGATGGAATTGAAATCTGTAATATCTTAAAAAATGACCTAAAAACAAGAGATATTCCTATAATATTTTTGAGTGTTCACAAAAATATTAGTGAAATAAATGCTGCATTTAAGGCTGGTGGTGTGGATTACATAGAATGGCCTTTTTATAGAGAGGAGGTATTGGGCAGGGTCAAAGTACATCTAGATCAGTTAGAAACAAGACAAAGGCTAAAAAAAGCTATTGAGGTACTTAAAAAAAAGGTGCAACAATGCACAAATGAGCTTATTGAAAGTAATAACAAATTGAAAGAAATAAATATTGCTTTAAAAGTGCTTTTGGAAAAAAAAGAAGAACAAGCAGAAGAATACAAAAAAAATTTTGTGTATAATATCAAGTACTGCCTTGAGCCATATATACAACAATTAAAACAGACTGAACTCTCTTTAGAACAGAAAGTATTGGTGGATTTAGTTGAAAAAAAACTATCTGAAAGTGTATATCCATATCTCAAGGAGTTATCAGAAAAATATTTTCTCACTCCAACAGAGATTCAGGTTGCAGATTTAATAAAATCTGGAAAACAGACAAAAGAGATTGCTGAGATATTGGGACTATCCAAGAGAACAGTTGATACCCATAGACATAATATTAGAAGAAAACTAGGAATCATCAAAAAAAATATAAACTTGAGAAGTTACCTTATCTCATTAGAAGAAGATTAGTACGTATTTCAACTAAGTATTTAATGCAGATTTTTTAAGTATTGAAAAAAAGCCTTACGTAATCTAATTCTCTTTCCACCATGGGAAAAGTGGAATCCTATTTGATTAAATTTTTATTGGGAGGTAGGCATTATTAACCAAAGTAAATTTATAAAAATGGAGGTTTATTATGTCAGTGGACGCAACAGTAGAAACTTACAAAGGTCACAGGTTGGCAGGTTGGCTTGACTGGCTCCAAATGTTAACGGGGCTCACATTGGCTGTATTTATCTTTGCCCACATGTTGTTTGTGGGAACGGTGATCTTTGGGGCAAATGCTTTTAATTGGATAGCGAGTTTTTTTGAAAAAACTTATCTCGCTCAAATTGGTGGTCCAATATTGTTTTTCATATTTTTGCTCCACGGGACTCTAGGCGCAAGAAAGATGCCTTTTAGGACAAAGGAACAGAAATTGATCGTAAGGCATGCTAAAATGATGCATCATAGAGACACGTGGTTTTGGGTAGGGCAAGCAGTAACAGGGTCTATATTGCTAGTTATTGCAGCCATTCATATGTGGACAGTATTGTCTGATCTTCCAATAACAGCTGCAAAAGGTGCTCAAGAGGTCCAGAATACTTTGTGGGCGTTATTTTACGTGCTACTTATTTTGTGTGCTGGTTTTCATGCATGTATTGGGTTATATAGAATTGGTGTAAAATGGGGATTTATCACCAGGGCAACAAGGGCTAAGGCTCTAAAATGCATCTATATTTTGATGGGGATCTATGCGGGTGGTGAGCTTATTCTCCTTCTTAGATTTTTGTCTCTAAAAGTATAACCTTAAAAAAAGAGTGGAGCGTGGATTATGCAGACCTTTTATACAGACTTACTATGTATCGGTGGAGGCCTTGCTGGGGAGCGTGTAGCAGTTGAAGCTGCCCAGGCAGGTTTTGATTGTATAATTTTGAGTTTAGTGCCCCCAAGGCGTTCCCATTCATGTGCCGCACAAGGGGGAATGCAGGCAGCATTGGGAAATTGTGCAATGGGAGAGGGCGATAACCCAGATATCCATTTTGAGGATACAGTAAAGGGTTCCGACTGGGGCTGTGATCAAGAGGTTGCAAGATTATTCGCAGATACGGCCCCCATTGTTATGAGAGAATTGGCATTCTGGGGTGTACCATGGAACAGGGTAGTGCCAGGACCCGCAACTTATTTTAAAGGTGGACAAAAGTTCGAAGTGTATGAAAAGGAAGAAAAGGCAGGTTTGATAACTGCAAGGGCCTTTGGTGGCACTGCGAAATGGAGAACCTGTTATACATCTGATGGAACTGGTCATTGTGTTTTATATACGTTGGACTCTAAAGTATTAGAGCTTGGAGTGAAAATACATGACAGGGTAGAGGCGTTGTCATTGATTCATGATGGAGAAAATTGTTTCGGTGTAGTGGCCAGAAGCTTAAGAACTGGTGAGCTGCTAGTTTATTTTGCAAAAGCCGTATTGATTGCAACTGGTGGTTATGGAAGACTCTATAAACATACTACCAATGCAGTAATAAATCAGGGAACAGGACTAATTCTTGCCTTAGATACAGGTATTGTTCCATTGGGAAATATGGAGGCGGTCCAATTTCATCCAACAGGAATTGTTCCAACAGATATTTTAGTGACTGAAGGATGTAGAGGTGATGGCGGGACTCTTTTAGATAAAAATGGGTACAGATTTATGCCTGATTATGAGCCTGAAAAAGCTGAGCTAGCATCGAGGGACGTTGTGTCAAGAAGGATGACAGAGCATATGAGAAAAGGTTTTGGGGTAAAGAGTCCATATGGTGAACATCTGTGGCTGGATATAAGGCACCTTGGAGAAAAGCACATTACCACAAAACTGAGAGAGGTATACGATATCTGTCAAAACTTTCTGGGAATAAATCCAGTTCATGAGCTCATACCTGTAAGACCAACTCAGCACTACAGCATGGGTGGTGTAAGGACCAACAAGGATGGTGCTGCGTATGGTCTTAAGGGACTGTTTGCAGCGGGAGAAGCAGCTTGCTGGGATCTTCATGGATTTAATAGACTTGGAGGTAATTCATTAGCTGAAACAGTGGTTGCTGGAAGGATAGTAGGAGCAAAGATTGTAGAATTCTTAAAAGGGTATGAAGTGGATATTAAGACTCAATACGCCACAGCGGAGGTGAAGAAGCAGGAAGAAAGGATTAATGAACTAAAGAGCAAACAGGGCAGGGAAAATGTATATCAATTACGGAATGAGATGCAAGAAATAATGATGGAGAAAGTAGGCATTTTTAGGAACGAAAAGGACTTACAAGAAGCAGTGAATAGACTTCAGGAACTTTTGGATAGGTCTAAAAACCTAGGTCTTGTATCAGATGGAATTGGAGCAAATCCAGAGCTGGCTGAGGCGTTAAGACTTCCAGGAATGATAAAGGTAGCCCTGTGTATTGCCTACGGTGCATTACAGAGAAAAGAGAGTAGAGGTGCTCATTATCGAGAAGACTATCCATACAGAAATGACAAAGAGTGGTTGAATAGGACTTTGGCTTATTGGGAAGAAGGAGCAGACCTTCCAACATTAAAGTATGAACCAGCATCGAAAGTATTTTATCTGCCACCTGGCGACAGGGGATATGGTGAAGGCAAGGTGATACCTAAAGACGATAACACTGAAGAGAAAGAATAAAAAAATAAAGAGAGGGGAATATGGGGAGGACACTGCAATTTGAAATATTTAGATATAATCCAATGGATCCAAATTCAAAACCGAGGATGCAGACATATTATTTAGAAGAAAAGGAGAACATGACCTTATTTCTAGCACTTAATGAAATTAGAGAGACCCTAGATCCATCCTTACAATTCGATTTCGTATGCAGGGCTGCAGTTTGTGGGTCATGTGCCATGGTCATCAATGGAAGGCCAGGGCTTGCATGTAAGACCAAGACAAAGGATTTGCCAGACAAAATTACCTTACATCCATTGCCTGTGTTTAAACTAATTGGTGACTTGTCAGTGGATACAGGTATTTGGTTTAGAGGTGTGGCAAAAAAGATAGAGGCATGGGTGCATACAAACAAGACTTTTGATCCAAATGCATTGGAAGAGAGAATGGATAATGAACTGGCAAATCAGATATTTGAACTTGACAGGTGTATTGAATGTGGGTGTTGTATTGCAGCTTGTGGAACAGCAAGGATGAGAGAGGATTTCTTGGGTGCCGCAACAATAAACAGAATAGCAAGATTTTACATAGATCCAAGGGATGAGAGAAGCGACCAGGAATATTATGAAGTAATCGGAACAGATGAAGGTGTCTTTGGATGTATGGGACTGTTAGGGTGTGAAGATGTATGTCCAAGGAATATACCACTTTTGGATCAGATTGGGATAATAAGGAGAAAGATGGCAATAGCGTCAACTGGTGGAAAGGTTGGAAGGCTCTTTTCTGTTTTTGCAAAGAAAAAGAAATAACATTGGGGTAAAAAAAATGCGGGTAATTTCTACGGATGAAATATATTCAAAGATGAAACAGGTGATTCTGGATGCAGGGGTAAATCTGCCTGAAGATGTAGAGATGGCATTAAAAAAGGCATATGAGTCTGAAGAATCAGATACTGGTAAAGAGATACTAGGACAACTTTTAGAAAATGCCAAGCTTGCGCGGAAGGAAAGACTTCCCCTGTGTCAAGATTGCGGAGTAGGTGTCTTTTTTGTAGAGATAGGAGACCAGGTGAAGATTGAGGGTGAACATATATCTGATTGTCTTACTAAGGCAATGGTAGATGCATATCGAGAAGGTTATTTTAGAAAATCATTATGCGATCCATTCACCAGAAAGAATACTGGAGACAACACTCCGCCAATGATACATTATGATCTTGTTAAGGGTGATGTATTAAAGGTCTATTTTATGGCAAAGGGGGGTGGAAGCGAGAACATGTCAAGGTGTACTATGTTGACGCCTGCATCTGGATGGGAAGGAATAAAGGATTTCGTTGTACGAAGGGTTGCAGAATCAGGGCCTAATCCATGTCCGCCCATAATTGTTGGTGTAGGAATAGGTGGGACATTTGACTACGCTCCTATACTTGCAAAAAAGGCGCTTTTTAGACCTGTTTTTGACAAGCATCCTGATCCAGAGATCGCAAAAAAGGAGGAGGAGCTACTTACAGAAATCAATAAGCTGGGAATTGGTCCAATGGGTCTTGGTGGAAAAACCACTGCTTTGGCAGTAAAGATCAATGTAAAGCCTTGTCATATAGCGTCTTTGCCACTTGCAGTGAATATACAGTGTCATTCTGCTAGGTATAAGGAGGTGGTTTTTTAATGAGTACATATAAATTGACAACACCTCTAACAGATGAGGATATATTGAAATTAAGGTCTGGAGATATAGTCTATATAACAGGGACCATTTACACAGGGAGGGATGCAGCCCATAAAAGGCTAATAGAGGCATTGGCAAGAGGAGAGTCTCTTCCATTTCCTGTGAAAGGGTCGGTTATATACTATGTGGGGCCGACCCCACCCCCTCCTGGTAGACCTATCGGTTCTGCAGGGCCTACAACAAGTTATAGAATGGATCCTTTTGCCCCAACTCTTTATAAATTAGGATTGAAAGCTACTATTGGAAAGGGAAAACGGTCTGAGGAAGTAAAGAAGGCTTTACAAGAATATAAAGGTGTATATTTGGGGGCAACTGGAGGAGCTGGGGCACTTTTGTCTCAGAGGATAAAGGCAGCAAAGGTTATTGCATATGAAGATCTTGGCCCTGAAGCAATAAGAGAACTTGTAGTTGAGGATTTTCCCACAGTAGTTATAAACGATGCCTATGGAAATGAACTTTATAAACAGCCAAATCTATAAGGGGTATGTATGGATAGGAAGAAAAAGAGAGTAGCCGCAATTTCAGCGGCTATAGCAAAATATATGGAAGAAGAAGCAAGTGTGTTGCAGATGACAATGCAGGAGGATCTACAAAAAACTGTAATGAAATTGCATGTGGCTGTTAATCGATTTAGTAAATGGGCATTGTCAGGTAGATTGTGGGCAATGGAGAGGCGATATAACTTGCAATATAGAATGAACAGATAATATTTGTCATTAACGAGGAGGAAAAAATATGGCAGACAAACACGGAGTTTTAATAGCAGGCACAGTGGATGAAAATATTAAAGTTGAGAATCCTGTGAAAATACAAGATTTAACATTGAGGGATGGACATCAATCTATATTTGCTACCAGGGGAAGATTAGAGGATTTTTTGCCAATTGCTGAAGAAATGGATAAATGTGGATTTTACTCAATGGAAGTTTGGGGTGGTGCTACATTTGATACATGTCACAGGTATTTAGTGGAGGATCCATGGGAGAGGCTAAGACAATTAAAAAAACATATAAAAAAGACACCTCTTTCAATGTTA
>Ga0256842_1002527_pt1 | contig 13038 bp, 16 predicted proteins | sample 4559240metaG_FD_185973 | JGI IMG/M metagenome (GOLD analysis project Ga0256842, IMG submission 185973) | Hydrothermal vent microbial communities from Guaymas Basin, Mexico - 4559-240 | ecosystem: Environmental > Aquatic > Marine > Hydrothermal vents | place: Mexico: Guaymas Basin | collected...
GTAATCAATAGGCAGACCAGTTTGATAAACCTCTACAATCATCTCCCAAGCTAATTGCAACTTGGTGCGATATCGCTTGGATTGACAGTGCTGTCTTGGACGCCAAAGCCGAAAAGCAACAGGAATATGCCACTAACAGCTCTCATCATCGCACGTGTAGAAACATTATGGATACGCAACAAACGATCAATGGCATCATGAGCACGGCCAGGCAACCAATTAGATATTCGTGTCCCATTCTGACGTCGATCCAGCAAGATTAATCCTGTAATGTATATTGCCATCAAACTAAATACCAATGGTGAAAGTATTACTTTTAAACCAACTACTTTGAGATTTTCAACTACTTGCCCAAAAAGCCATCGAGTGATAGGATAAAGTCGGGACGCCATCGTAAAATACCTCCTATTTTAAATAGGATTAAAGTTTTTTTACCCCCACGAGGAGGCGTCCCATTCTTTATAATTAATTGGCTAACTCTTCAAGTGCGTAAGTCCTGCCCTTTATACACAATTTTTCTAAATATGTTGTAAAAATATCTCTATTTGCTCATATGATCAGAAACAGAAAGCTAAGGATAGGAAAAAGGCAACGGTTTTAGCCCGAAACTGTTGACTTTGAATCAGCAATAGCATACCATAGAAACATGATAGAATCTAAACGCACCAAAGGTTGTGTCTATCACATAGCATACCATATAGCCTGGATACCGAAATACAGAAAATCAATTTTGGTTGGAGAGATAGCAAAAAGATTGGAGAGTCTAATTCACGAGATAGCAGAAAAGTATGGTTTTAAGATACTTGCACTTGAAGTAATGCCAGACCATGTTCACCTATTTGTTTCTGCACATCCTAAATTCGCTCCAGCTACTCTCGTTAAGCTGTTCAAGGGGATAACTGCAAGGAAGTTGTTTAAAGAATTTCCAGAACTTAAAAAGAAGCTTTGGGATGGACACCTCTGGACTCCATCCTACTATGTTGGAACTGCTGGGAATGTATCTACTGAAACAATAAGGAGATACATAGAAGAATGTCAGAGAAAGTAAAAAGAGCTATAGTCTTTGAACTAAATCATCTGCCGAAAGAACAACGGATAATACTTGCACACCTCACCTACTATGCTGGAAGACTTTGGAATCAGGCAAACTATCTTGTTATACCAAAACTATTGTATAAATATTTTTATAATGTATAATTAGCCATTATGAAAATGATAGACAGATCATTAATAAAAGAAAGTATAGAAGAATTGAGAGAACTTCAAAAGAAAGTTTCACACCGCCGTTTTGTTCTACGTATACAGATGCTTATACCAATTGCTCACAACAAAGTCATATTATAAAGGATACTAAAAATAGTTCTGGAATGTTTGCATGATACAATGTGTCTCTTTCATAGGCAAATGGTATTATATTTCTAAAAGAAAATCCCCGGAAGCCATTAAAAGAGATAACAAAATTACTTCATCTGCATTATGAGACATTAAAGAAATGGTAGAAGAAATACAAGGAAGGGAGATTAGAAAGGTTACTTGAATGGGAAGTAAAAGGATATCCTGGGAAGATGAAGGAGGAACAACTTAAAGAATTTGAAAAAGGAGAGTTCAAATACTGTCCTTAATACCTGATAGACAAAGACATAGCAGCAGCTTTTGTTATAGGAAGAAGAGGATTGGGATTTGCTAAGGAAGAGTTTAGAGATAGGCTTCGATCTGAAAAGAACAAGTGGAAAAAGATACCTATCAGAAAAGAGTTGTTTAAAATATACAGTCATATTAAAGAAGTAAGAGATCAAGTGGGACGAATAAGCTCTGAGGGTGATTCAGCTGCCCAAGATCAGGCCTCTGGAAGGAATAAGCCTGTGAGGGGTCTTTTAAAGAAAAGACAAAAAAGCTGGAGAGTCCTCAGAGCCGTTTTCATTTTTCCTCTTCTTGGAAAGTCCTTTATAAGGGACTTTTGTCCCTTAAGACGAATACTTGTCTTAGGGGACTGGGAAAGGGTGGTGAGAAGGTTAGTTCCTGTACCTGGTGCAGGAGCTATGGTTGGCCAAAAACCGCCAGGTGGGGCTGGCCATCCTGAAAAGGCGGAATATAAATACCCCACCCAAAATTGCACTAATGTGCAGTTTTGTTAACCAGGTTTCTATGAAGATAAGCAAAAGAAGGGTAGAGCTTATAAAGCAGATTCGAAACATTTTAAGAATCATATATTCTAAGCAGATAGCAGATGAGCTTATAGGTAAGTTAAAGAATATGATGGATATATATTCTAAGAATGAACTTATACGCTTCAAAAGAAAAAGATATAAGAACCAGCCTGTTATTTCGGAAAAAGATTCTATACTAATTACCTATGCAGATAATATTCAGAAGAAAGGAGAAAAACCTTTGGTTACGCTGCATCATTTTCTAAAAAGATATGTAAAAGATGTGATCACTGGGGTTCATATACTTCCCTTTTTCCCAAGTAGCTCTGATGGTGGATTTGCTGTGATAGATTACAAAAAAGTGGACCCTCAATTTGGCACATGGGAGGACATAAGAAGAATAGCAAAAGACTATCATCTAATGGTAGATCTTGTGTTAAACCATGTATCCAGCAAGTCTAAATGGTTTCAGAGGTTTTTACATGGAGATAAAAGATATCTTAATTACTTTATCTGGTATGATAAGCCAATAGAGATGCCTGAGGTATTCAGACCAAGGGAAACCCCTCTTTTCACCAAATTCAAAACAGCAATGGGAGATAAATATGTATGGACTACATTCAGTGCTGATCAGATAGACTTAAATTACAGGAATCCAGAAGTCTTAATGAGGATAATAGATGTGCTTCTCTTTTACATATCTCAGGGTGCAGAGATTATAAGGCTTGATGCAGTAGGATATATATGGAAAGAACCACATACAAGTTGTGTAAATCTTGCCAAGACCCACCAGATAGTAAAGCTCTTCAGAAGAGTGCTTCAGTATGTAGCACCTTATGCTATGCTACTTACAGAAGCTAATTTTCCTTATAAAGAGAATATTGCATATTTTGGAGAGGGTGATGAAGCACATATGGTTTATCAATTTTCCCTGCCTCCTTTGGTCTTAGATGCTTTTTTGCGGAAGGATGCGTCTAAGATTCAATGGATTACAAAGAGAACAAGACCAGATCTTCTGTTCTTTGATTTTCTTGCTTCTCATGATGGAATAGGACTTCTTGGAGCAAAAGGGATACTCACAGAGGAGCAGATAGAGAATCTTGTAGAACTCACTTTAAAGCATAACGGCCTTGTGTCTTATATGAAAAGAGGAGACAAAAAAGAGCCCTATGAGCTTAATATCACCTATTTTGATGCTATAAATGATCCAAACAATCCTTCAGATCTTCTTCAAATCCAAAGGTTTATGGCTTCACAGGCAATTATGCTTTTCTTAAAAGGTGTGCCCGGCATATATATTCACAGCCTATTAGGTTCAAGAAATTATTATGAAGGTGTTAAAAAAACAGGAATAAAGAGAATGATAAATAGGCAGAAGCTCAAACTTGTAGAGCTTGAAGAAGAGCTAAAAGATAAGACATCTATAAGACACCAAGTATTTGAGAATTATTTAAAACTTCTGGATTTTAGAAAAAGGGTTAGAGCATTTCATCCAAGGGGCATAAAAAAAGTAATAGATATAGATAAAAGATTGGTTTCAATAGAACGCAAGATGGGGAGTGAAAAGATCTTGGCTATTATAAATGTAAGTGATGAAAATATTCCTATGTCTGATTATCAACTCTATTTTGATCTTATTTCAAGAACACTTTTTGATGGTGTAGCAGAACCTTATGGAATATATGCATTAAGGGAATAATCGGGACGACAGGATTTGAACCTGCGACCCCCGCCTCCCGAAGGCGGTGCTCTACCAGACTGAGCTACGTCCCGAAATCACTTCTACCAAATTTTTTACCATCCTTGCTGTAGCACCCCAGATTATATCACCATTATATTCATAAGCAAGACTATTATAAACCTTGCCATCGTGATATATAGATTTAAATGTTCCTGTTCCATTTTGTAAAAAGAAATCAAGTGGTATAAAGATAATTCTATCTACTTCTGCATCATTTATCTTAAATTCATAAGGATATGGTATCACTCCTACAAATGGATGTACTATATATCCTGAGGCATAAGTAATAGTATCATCAAGTTTTCCCAATAATTTTACATCCTCTGCCTTTAGTCCTATTTCCTCTTGAGCTTCTCTTAATGCTGCATATTCTGGAGATGGATCTGTACTGTCTATTCTTCCCCCAGGAAATGAGATTTGGCCCTTATGATGTTCTACATTATTACTTCTCTTTGTGAATAAAAAATATACCTTTCCATCTTTTTCAAACATAGGAATAAGCACTGAAGCTTCTTTATAGGAATCTAATTTTGGAATGGATGCGGGCTTTGTGAGCTTAAGCCTCTCATTAATTAACCTTATACAATCTGAGGTATTCATCCACTTTCTCCTTTATTTCCTTGGTGATAAACTGCCATTTGTCATTAATTAATACAGGAATTTTTTCACTATATAAGTATTCTACAAGTTCGCTCACCTTCAGGATACTGTATACGGGAATGCCTGTATTTGAAGTAAATTCTTTAATATTGCTCTGTTCTCTATCTACAGCTATTCCAAGGCCAATTATTTCACATTTTAAGCCATTTACTTTTGCTTCAGTTTTGATCTTACTAATAAAGTCATACTTTGTTTTCATAGAAGTAATCACATCATCTAATATGAAAACTTTGCTTCCATCAAAAAGCGCATTATTTACCATAATACCTTTTTTCCCGCTCATTTCACCATGAGATTTTACTTCTTTTCTATCATAGTCAAATAATAGATCTATCCCATATTTGTTCCACAGAGCAACCGCAGTGGCAAGCACAATAGCACTGCCTTTATAAGATGGCCCAAGAAGTATATCTACTTTTTCAGCAATTCCATAATAGACCATCATGTCCGCATAAAAAGATCCCAGTATATAACTTAATTTGCCGGTACTGAATTTTCCCATATTGATAAAAAAAGGGCTGGGCCTACCATCTTTAAGTTTGAGGCCTTCTTTAAAGAAAAAAGCCCCTATTTGTGCTAAAAGTTTTGCAAATTCCTTTTTTTTCTGCTCTTGCATTAGTTGAAATTCAGCAAGTTAGATGAAAACATGCTCCAATTTTTTTATTAGAGCCAAAGTACCTATTAAACATCTCAACAGCTTTTTCATTAGGTACAGCGATAAACTCTATGCTTTGGGAAGTCAAATATTCTGCAAGACCTTTTTCAGGTCTCATAAGTCCATTGATTCCAGTTCCTACTATGATCATGTTTGGTTTTTTATTTATAAGGGATTCTATATCTTCTTTTGACAAAATATGACTGCTTTTTCTCCACCACGGTTCCTTTATGGTTCCATCAGGGTATATTATCAAATCAGATTGATATGTTTTTCCATCTATGGTGATTGAACCAAATCCAAATTTTTCTATCCTCATACTCTTTTTCCTTATTCTGCTTTTGTTTAAAAATTATCAATTTTTTGCTACTTAATCAACAGTATGGTTTCTATATCAAATCCAATTTTGGGTTTTACACTTATTGTGATATTTGGCTATTTAGGAGGGCTGTTAGCAAGAAGACTCCATCTTCCAAGTATCATAGGTAATTTAAGCGCAGGACTTATATTTGGACCTTTTTGCATAAAAATATTCTCTCACGAGCTTATAGAAAGTGGACTTTCTCCCTTAAATTCTATCGCATTTGGTTTTATAGCCTTTTCAATAGCTCTTCATTTAAAGATAGAAGAATTTAAAAAAGTATGTATTTTGACCTTCTCTGATATATTGCTCACTGGTTTTCTCATTTCTTTTGTTTTTTTTCTTGTTACTGGTTCTATACTTTTCTCTTTATTACTGGGAATTACAGGAGCCACTACAGCACCAGCAGCAAGTCTTGCTATTGTTCATGAAACAAGAGCCAAAGGTCCGCTTGTTTCTGCCCTGTTACCAACTATAGCATTAAACAATGTAGTTTGCACAATCCTGTTTACATTCATTCTTGGTCTTCTATCCAATAGTGGATCCGCATTATTTCATACAGGATTGATTCAGCTCTTAATCGCCTTATTCTTAGGCATAAGTGCTGGGGTATTATTCTGTTTTTCTGTGAGTTTTATTAAAAAGCTCAAGATAAATATATTATGGGCATCTTTTTTTTCATTGATGATTTTGGTCGGGATAGCAGACCAACTTCATATTTCTCCACTTTTTGCTTCTATATGTATGGGACTGGTTATAACAAACACAAAAGAGATAGCAGATGAAGTATTTGAAGCTTTTAGTAAGATCGAGTCTTTTATTTATCTTTTATTTTTTACAATGGCAGGTGCTCATTTAGATCCATCCTTTATTGCCCAAAAATGGAAGCTTATAATTTTATTTGTAGCTTCCAGGGCCATTGGAAAGCTTGTTGGTGGATATATTGGTGCTTTTTTTACAGGACTTTATAAAAAAGCTCTCTTTGGAATAGGATTACTTCCTCAAGCAGGATTAGCTCTTGCTTTCTTACTTTTACTCGAAGATAAAGGATTAGTCCCTTCACTTATGGAAACTTATTCTGCAATAATTCTTTCTGCAGTGGTATTAAATGAATTTCTTGGCTCCATTGCTACAAAAATATTATTTAGATTAACAAAGGAGGAAGGGAAGGCATATCCAGCAATATTTGGATTTATCAAAACTGATGATATTGTTATGGGAATCGATGCTGAAGATAAATGGGAGGCAATAGCAAAGCTTGTGCATCACTTGTGTGTAAAAAAGGGTATTCCTTTTTCTCAAGAAGGTCAGCTATTAGAAGGAGTTATAAAAAGAGAAATGTCTATGACTACAGGGATTGGCAGATCATTGGCTATTCCACATGGAATAGTTCAAAACCAGCAGAATATAATAGGTATATTTGCTATTTCTTATAAAGGCATAGATTTTGGTGCAATGGATGGAAAACCTGTACATTTTATAATCTTAAGTCTAATCCCTGAAGACAAGCTGGATGAGCATCTCAGATACCTTACTCAGCTTTCAAAGATATTTAGTAAACCGTTTATTTCGGCTGCGCTTATGGAAGCAAGAACAGAAGAAGAGGTGCTGAGGATACTTTGGGAAGCTCAGCAATAAGTTAAATCTTCTGGAGTAATAGCTACTACATTATTTATATCTTCTTCGTTACATATAAGCATAACTAGTCTGTCTATTCCAAGTGCTATTCCACTGCAATCTGGAAGTTGTTTTACCTTAAAAAAAAACCCTTCTGGCATGGGATAGGGCTCTTTTTTCAATTTTTTTCTTTTTTCATTTTCTATTTTAAGCCTTTTTTTCATCTCTTTCATATCTATTAGTTCTGTATATCCATTTGCGATTTCTAATCCACATATATAAAGTTCAAATCTTTCTGCATGGTTATCTTTTAGCTTAGATAAAGCTGCCATAGATACAGGATAGTCCTTTAAAAATACAGGTTTTTCAATTCCCAGCTTAGGTTCTATTTCATATACCATGATTTCTTCAAATAAACCTCTGTCTACAGCATCATGCAGAGACATAGATCCATAGCGTTTAAATGCCTCATGTACAGTAATCTGGTGCCAAGGTGGAGTTAACACTATCTCTTTTTCTCTATACTTTATACTTTCTTTTCCAAGTAGCTCTCGACACAAAAAGATTATAAGAGATTCACATTCCCGCATTAAAGCATTATAGTCAATTTCCACATGATACCATTCCAACATAGTAAATTCTGGGAGATGAAGTTTTCCTTTTTCCCCTTTTCTAAAGCATTTGCATATCTGAAATATCTTTTTATATCCAGAAGCCAAAAGCATTTTCATGCATAACTCTGGTGAAGTGTGTAAATATCCATCTTCTGCTTTTATAGCATCTATATAGGATTCAGGAATCACATATGGTAAAAGAAAAGGGGTTTCTACCTCTACGAAACCCCTTTTTCGAAAGAATTCTCTTATTTTGTGCAGTATCTCTGCTCTCAGTTTTATAATTTCTTTTTTATTCTTTAATCCTTGTAACATATTCTCCAGTTCTGGTATCCACTCTGATCTTTTCCCCCTCTTCTATAAAAGTTGGTACACGGATTACATAGCCTGTTTCCAGAACCACAGGTTTTGTATTACTTGAGACAGAATCTCCTTTTACCCAAGGCTCACTTTTAACCACTTTTATATCTACAAAGTTAGGAAGCTCTATCCCTATGGGTCTTCCTTCAAAAAACAGCACTTCTACTTCTAAGTTATCTATAAGGAAATTCTTTGCATCTCCTACCTGCTCTTCTGTGAGAAATACTTGTTCATAAGTTTCCATATCCATAAAGCAGTATTGATCATCTTGCTTATATAGAAATTGCATCTTTCTTTCCTCTAAATCCGCGGGCTGGAAGGTGTCTATGGAACGATAGGTCTTGTCTATTATTACTCCAGTAATCATGTTTTTAAGTTTGCATTTATATAGGGCTTGTCCTTTTCCTGGTTTAGAAAATTGAAAGTCAATTATTATATAAGGTTCATTATTTATTACTATCTTTAGTCCTTTTCTTAAATCACTTGCTGTGTACATCTTTTCTACACTCCTTTCTTGCTATTTTTATAGCTTCTTTTAGATCGATATCTCCATCATAAAGGGCCCTTCCTATGATAACTCCTTCTATCCCATAAGAAGAAAGGTCTATAATTTTTTTGATATCTTCAATAGTTGCTACTCCACCAGAAGCAATAATAGGAATATTTACAGAAGAAGCTAACTTTTTTGCTGCCTCTATATTAGGGCCTGTTTTCATCCCATCTCTTTTTATGTCTGTATAAATAATAGAAGCTATATCATAGCCTTCAAATCTTTTAGCAATCTCAGTTGGAGTAAGTTTACTGCCTTTTACCCATCCTTCTACTGCTACTTGCCCATCTTTTGCGTCTATTCCAAGAATTATTTTTTTAGGATATCTTTGAGTAGCTTCTATTAACATATCTGGAGATTCTATTGCAATAGTTCCAAGTATTACATATTTAACTCCAATACTTATGTATCTTTCTATGGTTTCAATATCTCTGATACCTCCGCCTACCTCTATCTCTGCTGGCACACTTTTGACTATTTTTTCTATAATGTCAAAATTTATAGGTTTTCCAGAAAATGCTCCGTCCAAATCAACCACATGAATTCTTTCTGCTCCCAATTCATACCATCTTTTTGCCATTTCCTCTGGCTTATCAGAAAATATAGTTTTAGCCGAAGCAATCCCCTGTTTCAGTCTTACACATTTGCCCTCTTTTATGTCTACTGCTGGAATAATCTTCATTTTTTACATTTCCTTTGAGTCTTTAAAAGTTTTTTTACCATTCCGGCTATTCCAATTTCAGCTAATCCTTTAGCTGTAAGCCATCTTCCTTTTCCTTTTATGAATGTTTTTATTTCTAAAAGATTTTCACTTAAAGACTTTTGAGTTTTATCAAACTCCTCTGTCCAGACAACCTTACCTTCTTCTGTTTCTATAAGATGTAGGTCAAAACTAACAGAAGCTGGTTTCATAGCAGAAAAATCAGATCCTACTCTTTCTTCCCACCTAAATACATATCCTAATAATACTGCATCGGCATCAAATGCAAGCCCTATCTGTCTTAGGTAGTTTAAAAGAAGTTCTTTTTTTCTTGTATTATCAATTACTTGGTATAAATCCCAAAATTCCTTTTCAACCATTTGAGGCATTACAATCTCAAAGTATTTGTTATTGCTTATGTGTTTCAGAAAAAGGTTTGTCATCACAGTTGTCACATCCTTTGAAACCCTTTCCCCTCTAAAAGTATTGTTTGAGATAGGACATCTTACATAAGAGCTTCCTTTAAAAATAGGAGAAACTGGTCTGAATCCTAAGATTACAACCCTTTTTAAACAAGGTATTTCTTCTTTTTCCCACCTGAGTTCATTTCTTCTAAAAGAGCAAGAAACAACAGATATAAGAGATAGTATTAAGATAAACGTGGGAAAAGATCTTTTCATCATAAAAGTCCTTTTGTGGATGGAACTTGGCCAGAAAGTCGTTCTTCCTTTTGTTTTGCCCTGTCAAATGCCTTGGCAAATGATTTGAATATTGCTTCTGATATATGGTGTGGTTCTTCACCTGAAAGCAAATCTATATGCAATGTAATCTTTGCATTTACTGCCAATGCATAAAAAAATTCTTTTATAAGACCTATATCAAATTTGCCAGTAATAGTTCTTTTCACTGGAACATTATAAGAAAAAAAAGGCCTTCCAGATATGTCTATTACGGTTCTTGCCAGCGCTTCATCCATAGGAATTGTTGCTTCCCCATATCTCTTTATGCCTGCTCTATCTAAAAGGGCATCATTTATACACAAGCCTATACATATACCAAGATCTTCAACAGTATGATGATAATCTACTTCTATATCTCCTTTTGCTTTTAATTCTATATCCAAAAATCCATGAAGACCTAAGATATTCAGCATATGATCCATAAAAGGGATACCAGTATCTATGGAACAGACACCTTTTCCATCTAAATCTATTTTAACATAGATATCTGTTTCTTTTGTTTTCCTTTTAATTTCTGAAACCCTCTTGTCCATTTTTCCATCTTTCTTAAAAAAATGGAGATGAGGGGACTCGAACCCCCGACCTGTGCGTTGCGAACGCACCGCTCTCCCAACTGAGCTACATCCCCATATATCTAATTATTATACCAATTTTCCTTTAAATTGAGGAGTTCTTTTTTCTAAAAAGGCGTTTAACCCTTCTTTTGCATCCGGGCTTGCAAAACACAAAGCAAAGTTATCTGCTTCCATATAACATCCTGACCTAAGGTCCAAATCAAATCCCCTGTCTATGCTTCTTTTTATAGCTCTTAAAGATACCCTGCCTTTACTGCTTATTTCATTAGCTACTTTCATGGTTTCATTCCATAAATCTTCTTTTGAAAATACCTTGTTCACAATACCCAGCTCTTTTGCTTCATCTGCACCTATTATCCTGCCGGTCATACAAAGCTCTTTTGCTACTGCTTTTCCTACTAAGCGGGAAAGCCTCTGAGTTCCTCCAAATCCTGGCATAATCCCCAGATTTACTTCAGGCTGACCCAGCTTTGCCTCTTTTGAACAATAAATAAAGTCACAGGACATAGCTATTTCAAGCCCTCCACCTAACGCAAATCCATTTATACATGCAATCACAGGAATCGGAAGGGCTTCTATTTTAGAAAAAAGTTCTTGTCCTCTTCTTACAAATCTTCTGGCTTGCAGGGGAGATAGCTTGGCAAGATATGAGATATCTGCACCTGCAATAAATGCTTTTCCCTGACCAGTAAGAATAAGCACTTTTGTTTCTGAGGGGATTTTGCTAAAAAAATCTTCCATTTCTTCTATCATTTCCTCATTAATAGCATTTAACTGTTTAGGCCTATTAAATTTTAATATACCAATATCTTCCTGAAGTTCAAATATTAAGGTTTTATATTCCATTGGCTTATTTCTCCTTGAGCACATCTAAATTTTTGATCTCTTCTGCCACCTTATCAAGATTTTCTTTTACTCTCTTTATGAGAGGAGAATTAGGATATTGCAGTATTAAGGCTTCCAGTATCCTGTAGGATTCTTCCAAGTATTTTCTTTTTTTTTCTATTTGTTCGGTTTCTTTGGCCATAAGAAATAGCTTAGCTGCTTTATTTCTTTCTCTGTTTATGATTCCCTCTATAGCTTGATTTTTTAATTGAGCTATTTTTTCGTCTTTAACTTTTACTTCATTTAAAATTGCAAGTGCTTGCTCAAAATTTTCTTGCTTTATGAGTCTTTCTACATTAATAATAACTAAATTGAGATTAATTTCTTCATTTCTTTCTTCTTCTTTTTCCTGTTTTTCAATATCTTTTTCTTCTGCCTCTTTTACAATATTTTTCCATTCCTCCAATTTGTTTTTTAGAAATTCTTTTTCTGGAAAGACTGATACTTGCTTAAGGGCTTTTTCGCCTGTTTCTATTGCTTCCCGCAGCATTCCTATTTTTCCAAGAGAAAGAGCAAAAATAGTTTCTATTTCGGGGTCTACTATATCTGCTCCAAACTTCAGCTTTAATTCTAAACATTCATTTACAACATCTGTATATTTTCCCTTTTGATATGCATCAATTATTTTTATTCTCTTATTTACTATTTCCTTTATTGCTTTAGATATATCCATTTTTCTGGAAAGCAGAGATGCATATTGTTCTTCCAATAAAGAAACAGAATTATAAAGGAGTTGTAATATCTTCTTAGTATCATTCAAGTCTATTTTTTCTTTATAAATAAGCTGTTTTATTAAATTGAAATTGTGAAGCAATGTATTTATTTTGTTTCTTTCTTCTTTCGCAAGATTTGGATTTTTTAAGATATTTTCTAATAGTTTTAGAGTGTTATCTATTTCAGCAGGAGGGATGATCTCGCTTACTCTGAGCGAGAATTTTTCTTTTTTGGGTTTTACTATCTTAGGGGTATAAGAAGGTGGGGGAGGAAGTTTTTTTTGTGGTGCACAAGAAAACATAAAAAACAGAATAAATAAAAAAAGAAAATTGCTCATACTTCTTTCCTTCCACTAACAAGTGAACTTCCTACTATTGTCTTGTTAATTTCTGTGCTGCTGGCAGTAACTCCTGCATGAGCAGCATATCTATAAAGTCTTTCTACTTTAAAACCTTTTGTATAACCATAAGAGCCATGAATTTGAAGTGCCGTTCTGACTACTTCTTGGATCATAGGCACTACAAGAATCTTAATCTCTGCGGAAATAGTCTGAAAAGGATCACCTTCGTCCATGGCACATGCTGCTCTATAGGTCATAAATCTGCATGCATCTACTTTTGCTTTCATTTCTGCTATCATCCACTGAAATCCTTGCATTTGAGCTAAACGCTTGCCTGCTGCTTTTCTTCTTCTCATGAATTTTATTGATTCTTCAATTG
>Ga0256842_1002528_pt1 | contig 13034 bp, 6 predicted proteins | sample 4559240metaG_FD_185973 | JGI IMG/M metagenome (GOLD analysis project Ga0256842, IMG submission 185973) | Hydrothermal vent microbial communities from Guaymas Basin, Mexico - 4559-240 | ecosystem: Environmental > Aquatic > Marine > Hydrothermal vents | place: Mexico: Guaymas Basin | collected...
CTTGTCTAAAAAATCCCATAAAATCGTCAATAGTTTCTGACATTTTTTCTATAAGCATTAAACTTTTATTGGTTGATTTTTCTATCATTTGAGCATCTAACTTATCTTTGTCATGTAGCATTTTAACCTTTTGTATGGATATGGAAAGTGCGTTTAAAGGTTGCCTCCACTGATGGGCAATATTACCTATCATCTCTCCCATACTTGCCATCTTTGACTGTTGCATCAAAAGTTGCTCTTTATACCTGTTTTTTTCAATCTCTTCTTGCACTTTTTTGTCTAAATTTTTACTTAACTCTTTATATCCCTCCATATTAACTTTGAGATTTAAAGCATTTTTCACTCTTGATATAAGCTCAATATCATTTACTATTGGCTTTCTTATATAATCATTCGCTCCAGCCTCAAAACCCTCTTTTAGAGTTTCTAAATCTACTTGTGCTGTTGCTATAATGATAGGTATATCTTGATATAACTCATTTGCTTTTAAATATTTACAGGTCTCAATACCATTAACTTCTGGCATCATAATATCAAGAATAATCAAATCTATATTATCACTCTCTATTTTTTTATAAGCCTCTTTGGCAGATAATACGCAAGTGATATTTTCATAACCCTCATCATCTAACATATCATTAATCAAATCAAGATTATCTTGAGAGTCATCAACGACTAAAATTTTACTTGTATATAAATCTTTCATATTAATTTACCTTTTAAATTTCTTGAGCAAACTCTTTAATGATTTGTTCAATATTTCCACCTTTTTTAATTATATTTACACGAGACTGTTGCAAAATCTCCAAATCCTCATTGGTTAAATCTTTTGCAGTTACTACTGCTATATGTGTATCTTTTAGTTTTGGATTAGTTTTAGCTATTTCAAGAAATTCAAATCCACTTAGATTTGGCATCATCAAATCAAGGTAGATAATATCAGGTATAAAACCTCTTTCTATTATCTCTAGTGCCTCTTTACCATCAGATGCACTTTGGATATTTTGTATATCATCCTCTATATACTCTTGGATTAACTCTCTAATATCCTCTTCATCATCAACAATTAAAGCACTACTTACCTTATCTGTATCAAAATATTTAGAGATAAAAGATACTAAATCATCTTTTGATATTGGCTTAGATATAGCATCAATTGCACCAAGATATATACTTTTGTCTTTATTTGTCACATTACTTATGGTCACTACCGGTATATCAGAAGTTTCATCAGAGGCTTTTAATCTTTTTAAAACCTCCCAACCATCCATATCTGGCATCATAATATCTAGTGTGATTAATGATGGTTTGAATTTTTTGGCCATTTCAATTCCATCCTGTCCGTTATCTGCAGTATAAACAACATAATTTTCATCGCTTAAATACTCTTTTATAAGCTCTCTAATATCCTTTGTATCATCTATAATAAGCACAGAAGTAATATCGCCCAAAGTGTGAAGTTTTTCTTTAAAATCATCTAAAAAATCAGGCTTTAAAACAGATGACTGCTCTTTGTTTAAAGGTAGGCATATAGTAAAAGTAGATCCCTCCCCTACGGTTGATTCAAGGTCAATATAGCCACCAAGTAACTCTAGCATATTTTTTGATATGGTTAATCCCAATCCTGTTCCACCAAACTCTCTGGTTGTACTCCCATCACTTTGCCTAAATGCTTCAAAAATTTTCTCAAATTTATCTTGAGGTATCCCTATACCATTATCTTTGATAGCTATTTTTAATATACCATTGTCTTCAAAAATAGTTACACCTATCTCCCCTCTACCGTTTTCAATAAATTTTAATCCATTTGATATTAGATTAATTATTACCTGCTTGATTTTTTGCTCATCAGTTGTATATTTATATACACTACTGCCTAATGAATTTGTAAAAGATATTTTTTTAGCCTTGTTTGTAGCTTGTGGCATAAGAAGTTCTAAAGTATTATATACGGTACTTACTATATCTACATCTCTGAGTTCAACTTCCATTTTGCCTGATTCTATTTTGCTAAGGTCTAGGATATTGTTGATAAGATCAAGTAGATTTATACCGTTTCTATTTATCTTCTCAAGCTGATCTAACTGTTTTGGTAAAAGATTGCCTTTTTTATTTTTTTGTAAAATATTTGAAAAACCTATAATTGAGTTAAGAGGTGTTCTTAACTCATGAGAAACATTCGCTAAAAATTCTGATTTTAGTCTATTTGTCTCTTCAAGTTGCATATTGATATTTTTAAGTTCAATTGATTGTTTTTGAGCCTCAACATATGTGATAGCATTATTTAAAGATTGAACCAAAGCACTTATATATCCTCTTAGATAGCTCTCATCAAACTTGGCATTTGATACTGAACCAATCAAGACAACACCTATCTTTTTGCCATGAAATTCTAATGGAATTGCTACGATATGTTTTAGTTTTGCCTGATAAAATCCCAAATCAATCTCTGGAGCAAATTCCTCATTTAATCCATCTATATATATCCACTCACCACTCTCATGTGCTTGAGCCACTATACCACCAGAAGAGTTATTGAAGAAATTTGATTTTAACAACTTAGCATCAACACTATGTTTTGCCAATACTTTTAAGTGTTTATCATCTTCGTCAATATAGAACACACCTATTTGAGCTTGTACTATATTTAATATCTGTTTTATAGCACTGTTTGCTAAAAAGCTAACATCAACAGAGTTTAATTCACTAAGATACTCATTGAATTTATTTAATTTTTCTTGTTTTAGATGAAGTGCTGTGTTTGCTTCTTCAAGAAAATATGTTTTCTCTTTTACTCTCTCTTGAAGATGATCTTTGTGTTCCTCCAACTCTTTCTCTTTTGTCTCTAGTTTTTCTATGATATCTGTTAGTTCATCACTGTATTTTTTATCTATATAAAGACCACAATCAAGATTTTTCATATCTTCTATGAGATTATATACATATCGTCTCTCTATGATTGATCCGTGTTGTGGTGCTATAAGGTTTATATCTAGTTTTTCTATCTTTCTCAAAGCATAATTAAAAATATCTTTACTTGGCATATATGTACTATGAAAAGCTTCTGCTTGAGAAAAGTAGTCATCTTTTGCATAAAATTCCCACGATTCTTCAAGTCCACCAAAAATATCACTAGAAAACAAAACTTTAGTTTTTGGATCATAAGTTACAAATGCTCCAGGAGAGTGACAATAAGGTGTAGTAAGAAACTCTAAAGTAAGTCCATTTTTTGTTTCAAGTTTCAAGTCATGTTTATCTATCTCATAATAGCTTGATGTTACCATATAGTGTTTGATTAAAACTGTCATACGACTATGTGTGATTATCTCTAAATCATCTCTGCCTATAGCTTTTTCGATCTCTGGAACAGATGCACACAGATCTGGGTCTTGATGGTGCAATAAAATATATTTTATATTTTTTAAATCAGTTATTTGTGAGGTTTTTTCTAAAACAGCATCAAACTCCATCATAGAACCAGGATCTACAAGTATAGACTCATCACCATTATCTATAAAATATGGAAGACATTGGAAAGGATCGTTTTCCAAATACTTCCCAACCCAGTAAGTATTTTGTGCTATTTGTACTGCTTTTGTATAATCCATCTTAATTTTCCTCCATTAAATCATTCATCATCTCTATGAGTATATCTTCATCTACAATAGGCTTACTCATATACTCATCAAAACCAAATGCTAGAAATTTTTCTCTATCTCCAAGCATGGCATGTGCAGTTAAGGCAATTACTGGGGTATTTTTTATCTCTTGATTTTTTCTAATCTCTGTTACCACTTGTGTACCATCCATCTCTGGCAATGATATATCAAGAAGTATCAAATCAGGTTTCTTCTCTATTGCCATTTCCAGCCCCATTTTACCATCAGTAGCCTCTATAAGCTCATAATCATCCTCTAAAAATGCTTCAAGAACATCCATATTATCTTGATTGTCTTCTACTATTAAAACTTTTTTCATCTATATTTTCTCCTCTTTGCACTCTATGTATTCTACTCTGTTTCTTCCACTGTTTTTAGCATTATACAATGCTTTATCTGCACGGTTTAACAAGCTGCTTTCATTATCATTTTTACAAAACTCAGCAACACCAAAGCTACAAGTCAATGTACCAATAGTCTCAAATTTAAATAATTCAATTTGTGTTCTTAGTTTTTGAGCTAAAGCTATTGCTCCATTTTTATCAGAGTTACATAAAATAGCAAACTCTTCTCCACCCCATCTGGCAAACAGGTCATCATCTCTTAATACCTCTTGTACTATTTGTGCTAAACTTTTTAAAATATAATCACCAACTTGATGTCCATAAGTGTCATTAACTTTTTTAAAAAAATCAATGTCAAGTATAATCAAACTTAGTTTATATCTATTGTCAGCTTTTACATTATCTAACATCTCAGATAAGATAATATTAAAATAGTTTTTATTTTTTAGATTTGTTAATTTATCCGTAAAAGAGTCTAGTTTATATCTCTCTTTTTCATTATGTATCTCAGTTATATCTGTAAACACAATCAGATGTTTATTTGATGTTTCAAAGTAAATATCGCTAACACTGTAAGCATTTAGCGTTGATTGAGGGTTATTTATATCTTTTCGCATATAAACAACTTGTTGATTATGTTTTTTTTGAAAATGCAAGAGCATATCTTTCATATCTTTAAAATTTTTACTGCCATCTATATTTAAAATATAATCACACAGACATAAACTATCACTGTTTTTTTCATCAATATTTAATTTATTCAACAAACTTTTATTTTTAAATTCTATATGATCATTTGAGATTGTAAATATAAGATTTGGTGTAGTATCCATAAGCATCTCTGAGAGCATAATATACTCTTTAATTTGCTTTTGTTGCAACAGTTTTAAAGCAGATTGTTCTATAACCTCTAAAAGTTTTGTTATATTCATTGGTTTTAAAATATAATTATCAACCCCTATCTCTATGGCTTTTTGAAAATATGAAACTTCACTAAAAGCAGAAATGATTATAATAATAGCAGATGAGTCTATCTCTCTTATTCTTTTAGACATCTCCAACCCATCCATAACAGGCATCATAATATCTGAAACAATCAAGTCAATGTTATTGTTTTTGTATAGCTCCAACCCCTCTTGCCCATTGGTCGCATGATAAACGGTGTCAATCTCCATCTCCAATATATCAACAACCTCTTCAGCAATTTCCTTGTCATCTTCAACATAAAGTACATTAATATTTTTCAATACATTTTTTATCATAAAAACTTCCCTAAAACTTCATTCAATTTCTCTTTATTAACAGGTTTTGTTAAATACTCATCCATACCTGAGCTTAAAAATCTTTCTCTATCACCTTTTAAAGCATTTGCTGTTACTGCGATAATTGGAGTATAGTGTAAATTATGTTGCTTTTCGTATTCTCTTATCTGTTTTGTAGCTTCAATTCCATTCATATTTGGCATATTCTCATCCATCAGAATTATATCATAACTATTAGACCTAAATTTCTCTACTGCTCCCACTCCATCATCAGCTATATCGAAAGCTAATTTTAGTTTTTTAAACAGTACTTTCATAAACGCTTGATTTGCTTTGTTGTCTTCGACAAGAAGTATTTTTTTATCACTAAAATCAAACTCTTTGATGTTAATGTTTTCTTTTTTTAACTCTTTTCCTATTTTTACTGGGATAGAAAAATAAAACTCACTTCCAACTCCAACTTCACTTTTTACTTTTAACTCTCCACCTAAAAGTTTGATCAATTTGCTACTTATCGACAACCCAAGACCTGTTCCACCATATTTTCTAGTAGTTGAGCTATCCTCTTGTAAAAAAGCTTCAAAGATATGAGAAAGTTTATCTTCATTTATCCCTATGCCCTCATCTTTAACAGATACATTTAATAAATTATCTTTACAATTTATACTTACTATTATATTTTTACCCTCAGGTGTAAATTTTACTGCATTGCTTATAAGATTTGATATAACTTGTTTTATTCTTAACGGATCACTATTTATTACACTTGGGAGATTTTTATCTATATTCAATGAAAGAGTTATATTTTTTTGTGAACATTTTGCTTCAAACAGATGAGTTATCACTTTAAATTCATCTTTAGCATTGAAATCAATTTTCTCAATATCAAGTTTTCCTGATTCTATTTTAGAGAAGTCTAAAATATCTTCTATAATTTGAAGTAGATTTTTACTTGAGGAATCTATGATTTTTAGATACTCGAGTGGTGTTTGTTCTTTACACTCACTTTTAAGCAAATCTACAAAACCTAATATTGCATTAAGAGGTGTTCTGATCTCATGAGACATATTTGCTAGAAATTCTGATTTTGCTTTTGAAGCTTCCATTGCTTTATTTTTTTGATAAATTAATTTTTTATTAAACTCTTCTATATACAGCTTAGCTTTATGAGTATTTTTATTTATAAGATCTGCCATTTGTCCAAATTCATCTTTACTATTAATTCGCACACATTCAATCATTTTGCTATCACTTGTAAGATAATGAAAAAATGATAACAAACCATTTTGAAGCTTGTTTACAGAGTAAGAAATATCATAGATTATTCTAGTAGATAAAACAACAATCATAAAAACCATAAATATAGAAATTATTAAATCTATCAACAATTTATTTTTTATATCACTGCTGTATATCTCTACTTTTTTTAATATATCTGATGCGATATTATGTTCTATCTGTTGTAGGATATTTATTTTTTTAGTTGAAACTTTAAACCAATAAATTGGATTTGCACCTAAAATATTATTGCTCAATTTGTTAAGTGCTTCTATGGCTGGTTTGTCATCTACTTTTACGATTGCATCTAAATGTTTAATCGATCCATTATTATTATATGATTGAACCACCTTTTTTAATCCAGCTTTGTATTTATCAAAAGTATTTAATATCGTATCAAGTAGTATTATCTCCTCTTTTGTTATTGGTGATGTTTTTTTATATTTTTGTATTAATGATTTTATATTGTTATAATTTTTCTGAAAATTATCAAGATATTTTTGTTCACCTCTTAATACAAAGTTTTTAAAATTATGTATTAAGCCACCGTATCCTGCATTTTGCTCAATTTTAGAGAGGATTCTATTTTTTTCAACTTTAGCAAATGCTATCTCTTTTAATCTCATCACCTCTTGTACACTTTTATCTGACATTAAATTATCAAAATGTAATATCTCTTTTTTATTTATCAGATATTTATAGTTATTAATATATGTTTGATAATTTGCACTTACAATAGTAAATTCTCTAAAAGTCTCTGTTGACATCTTTCCAGAAGCAAAAGTATTACTCAATATTGCTCGTTCTGATCCTGAAGCTTCTTTTGCTTTTGCTAAGTACATATAAGCTGTTTTCATTTTTGATATCTCTTCATTACTACTTATTGAAGATGAAATTGAGATTAAATCTAAACATTTATTATTTACAGTAGAGTAATACTTTAGTATATCTTCAAATGTGATTTTTTTACTATCTATTTGTTTTCTAATTTTCGTTAGTTTATTTAGGATTTTGACTATTTTATCATAATAATATTTATTAGTTTTTAAAATACTATTATGCAATTTAAAGTCTTTTATAGCTTTATCAGTAACTTTTCTTTGTTCTAAAAGATCTATTTTAAATTTGTCTCCAACAGAACCAATAAAACCAGCACTAAGCCCTCTTTCTTTTTGTAATTCATGTACTAAATCATTAATTATTATGCTATTACTTAATGAAACTTTTAACTGTGTAAATTTTGTTTGTTTATCACTCTCCATTACAATTGATTGTGTGGTAAAATAAACTAACCCAACAACAGGTATCAACAAAGCTATAATTAACTTTTTTCTTATACTAAAATTTTTTAAATTTATTTTATCATATATCATAAAAACTTCCCTAAAATCTCACTCAATTTTTTCCTCTCCAAAGGCTTTGCAAGGTACTCATCCATTCCAACTTCTAAAAACCTCTCTTTATCCCCTTTTAGTGCATTTGCCGTTAATGCAACAATTGGGGTATGCACAAGACTGTTCTGTTTTTCACACTCTAATATCTGTCTTGTAGCTTCTATTCCATTCATATTTGGCATATTTTCATCCATTAGAATTGCATCGTATATATCATGATTTTGTTTGCATAATTCTACTGCTTCTACCCCGTCATTTGCTATGTCAAAGCTTAAGTTTAATTTTTTAAACAGTACTTTCATAAACGCTTGATTTGCTTTGTTGTCTTCGACAAGAAGTATTTTTTTATCACTAAAATCAAACTCTTTGATGTTAGTATTTTCTTTTTTTAACTCTTTTCCTATTTTTACAGGAATAGAAAAATAAAACTCACTTCCAACTCCAACTTCACTTTTGACTTTTAACTCTCCACCCATAGCTTTAACTAAATTGTACGATATGGTCAATCCTAGTCCTGTTCCACCGTATTTTCTCGTAGTTGAGCTATCCTCTTGAGAAAAAGCATCAAAGATTTTATCTTGATATTCTTTACTTATTCCTATCCCTTGATCTTTGATATTTACAAACAGATTGTTGTTTTTATACTCAATATCCAAATATATCTTTTTACTATTTGGTGTAAATTTAATCGCATTTGATAAAAGATTGTTAATAACTTGTTTCATTCTAAATATATCACCATTTAAAGAGTTTGGTAGGTTTTTGTAAGTAACCTTAAACTCTATATTTTTTTCTTTAAATCTTGCTTGAAATAATTTTTGGGTTAAGTCAAATTCATCTGTTGGATTGAAATCTATTTTATCAATTTCAAGTTTTCCACTCTCTATTTTCGAAAAATCTAAAATATCATTTATAATTTCAAGTAGATTTTTACTCGAACTATTTATAATATTTAGATAGTTTTGTTTCGTTTTATCTTGTTCGTTTTCCTGCAACAACCCTATAAAACCAATAATTGCATTTAAGGGTGTTCTTATCTCGTGGCTCATATTTGCTAAAAATATATCTTTAGATTTTACAGCTTCTAAAGCTTTATCTCTTTGAGAATTGGCAATTTTTGTTTGTTCTTCGATTGTACTTTTTTGAGTTTCATTAAGTTCTTCCAAATCCTTTTTGTAATTATTTTCTAATTTTAAAAATCTTGCAATAAGCATCACAAAAATAAACAATAAAACTACCAAAGTAATTTGCATAAATCTTATATTTTGTTTAGCTTCTAAATGTTTATTTTCTAACTCTTCTTTTATTTTAAGATAAATATCATTTGATTTTTGCTCTAAATTGTTAAATATATCTATATTTTGATGCATAGATTTTGCATATTTTAGTATCGTAGTTGTGTGAAATATAAGTTTTTGTTGATAGACTAATAGCTTTGGATTGGTAATTTTTATTTTTTTTAATTTATCGATTGTTTTTTTATACTTTTGAAATATTGATTTATCTGCCAATTTTATATTATAAGATAGATTAACCAAATTTCTTGTTAACTTTCTAAGCTCTATAATCTCTTGTTTGTTTTTATATATTGTGTCAGATAAAACTTTAGATGAAAGATATGTTATATAATAGAGTGAATTTGTAACAATAGAATTTGCTCTTTTTATCAAATCTACATTTTGATTTTGTTTAAACAATATCTCTTTTATTTTTTTAATTTTTAATTGCTCAGGATACTTGATTGTTAATCTTTGAATATCTTGAAATAAAGTTTGATTTGCTCTAAGTAGTTTATCGTAATTTATAAAAGAAGAGCGATAAGCATTATTTAACTCTAAAGTAGCATCTTTTTTAATTAAATAGTTTTGGCTAATTTCTATTTGAGTATTCAGTAACTTTTCATCTTGCTTATTGTTTAAAAAACTGTTTATTAATGACAAGAGAAAGATTGTGGATAAAACTAAAACCAAAATCTTAATTTGCTTACTACTCATTTGGTATATCTCCATCTAAAGTTTTTAAAAACAACTCTATCAATGAAATATCTTTTGGAGATATTTCTGTACCAAGTTGATATTTTCCCATATTTTTTATAACATCTTTTAATTTTACAAATTTTCCATTGTGCGTATATGGAGCTGTCTTGGATACATTTCTTAAAGATGGGACTTTGAAAACATACTTATCGTATTCTTTTTTAGTGATTTTATATCTGCCAAGATTATCGTCTCTTTTTATTTTGTCTTCATTGAATATACCAAATTTATGATACATATTTCCACCTATATTTACTCCATTGTGACAAGACACACAACCATAATCCTTAAAAAGTTTATATCCTTTTTTTTCATCTTCATTTAAAGCTTCCGTATCACCTTTTAAAAACTTATCAAACCTTGAATTTGGTGTAGTTAAATGTTCTACATAGTATGCGATTGCGTCAAAGATATGGTCTCCATCAAAATTATCATAAACTTTTTTAAATAAATCATTTAAAGTTTTATTTGATTTTATATACCTTAAAGCATCTTTTGTATTTCCTGCCATCTCTATTTTACTTAAAAATGCCATTTTGCTACGATCTTTTACGGTAGTATATTTGCCTATCCAGTCTTGAGCGATATTAAACTTAACATTAAAAATTGATGGAGAATTCATAACTCCAGTTTTATTGTGTACTCCATATGAAACTCTATTATCATCTGCACCACCTAACTCAAAAATATGGCAATTTACACAAGCTACAGTTTTATCGGACGATAAATTTGGATCAAAATATAGTTTTTTACCCAAATCATATTTATCTTTATTTTCTATTTTAATTTTTGGTGTTACAGAAAACGATGGGTTTGCAAAAAGAATATTTAATACAATCGCAATACATATAAATACTTTTAACATCTCAAAAACTTTCCTAAAACTTCACTCAATTTTTTTCCGTCCAAAGGTTTTGTTAGATACTCATCTAATCCAGCTTTCAAAAATCTTTCTCTATCTCCTTTTAAAGCATTAGCTGTTAATGCAATAATTGGAGTATGAGGTAAGTTATTTTCTTTTTCAAACTTCAAGATTAATTTTGTAGCCTCTATACCGTTCATATTTGGCATATTTTCATCCATTAGAATTGCATCGTATGTATCATGATTTTGTTTGCATAATTCTACTGCTTCTACTCCGTCATTTGCTATGTCAAAGCTTAAGTTTAATTTTTTCAACAATACTTTCATAAACGCTTGATTTGCTTTATTGTCTTCGACAAGAAGTATTTTTTTATCACTAAAATCAAACTCTTTGATGTTAATGTTTTCTTTTTTTAACTCTTTTCCTATTTTTACTGGGATAGAAAAATAAAACTCACTTCCAACTCCAACTTCACTTTTTACTTTTAACTCTCCACCTAAAAGTTTGATCAATTTGCTACTTATCGACAACCCAAGACCTGTTCCACCATATTTTCTAGTAGTTGAGCTATCCTCTTGTAAAAAAGCTTCAAAGATATGAGAAAGTTTATCTTCATTTATCCCTATGCCCTCATCTTTAACAGATACATTTAATAAATTATCTTTACAATTTATACTTACTATTATATTTTTACCCTCAGGTGTAAATTTTACTGCATTGCTTATAAGATTTGATATAACTTGTTTTATTCTTAACGGATCACTATTTATTACACTTGGGAGATTTTTATCTATATTCAATGAAAGAGTTATATTTTTTTGTGAACATTTTGCTTCAAACAGATGAGTTATCACTTTAAATTCATCTTTAGCATTGAAATCAATTTTCTCAATATCAAGTTTTCCTGATTCTATTTTAGAGAAGTCTAAAATATCTTCTATAATTTGAAGTAGATTTTTACTTGAGGAATCTATGATTTTTAGATACTCGAGTGGTGTTTGTTCTTTACACTCACTTTTAAGCAAATCTACAAAACCTAATATTGCATTAAGAGGTGTTCTGATCTCATGAGACATATTTGCTAGAAATTCTGATTTTGCTTTTGAAGCTTCCATTGCTTTATTTTTTTGATAAATTAATTTTTTATTAAACTCTTCTATATACAGCTTAGCTTTATGAGTATTTTTATTTATAAGATCTGCCATTTGTCCAAATTCATCTTTACTATTAATTCGCACACATTCAATCATTTTGCTATCACTTGTAAGATAATGAAAAAATGATAACAAACCATTTTGAAGCTTGTTTACAGAGTAAGAAATATCATAGATTATTCTAGTAGATAAAACAACAATCATAAAAACCATAAATATAGAAATTATTAAATCTATCAACAATTTATTTTTTATATCACTGCTGTATATCTCTACTTTTTTTAATATATCTGATGCGATATTATGTTCTATCTGTTGTAGGATATTTATTTTTTTAGTTGAAACTTTAAACCAATAAATTGGATTTGCACCTAAAATATTATTGCTCAATTTGTTAAGTGCTTCTATGGCTGGTTTGTCATCTACTTTTACGATTGCATCTAAATGTTTAATCGATCCATTATTATTATATGATTGAACCACCTTTTTTAATCCAGCTTTGTATTTATCAAAAGTATTTAATATCGTATCAAGTAGTATTATCTCCTCTTTTGTTATTGGTGATGTTTTTTTATATTTTTGTATTAATGATTTTATATTGTTATAATTTTTCTGAAAATTATCAAGATATTTTTGTTCACCTCTTAATACAAAGTTTTTAAAATTATGTATTAAGCCACCGTATCCTGCATTTTGCTCAATTTTAGAGAGGATTCTATTTTTTTCAACTTTAGCAAATGCTATCTCTTTTAATCTCATCACCTCTTGTACACTTTTATCTGACATTAAATTATCAAAATGTAATATCTCTTTTTTATTTATCAGATATTTATAGTTATTAATATATGTTTGATAATTTGCACTTACAATAGTAAATTCTCTAAAAGTCTCTGTTGACATCTTTCCAGAAGCAAAAGTATTACTCAATATTGCTCGTTCTGATCCTGAAGCTTCTTTTGCTTTTGCTAAGTACATATAAGCTGTTTTCATTTTTGATATCTCTTCATTACTACTTATTGAAGATGAAATTGAGATTAAATCT
>Ga0256842_1002529_pt1 | contig 13033 bp, 10 predicted proteins | sample 4559240metaG_FD_185973 | JGI IMG/M metagenome (GOLD analysis project Ga0256842, IMG submission 185973) | Hydrothermal vent microbial communities from Guaymas Basin, Mexico - 4559-240 | ecosystem: Environmental > Aquatic > Marine > Hydrothermal vents | place: Mexico: Guaymas Basin | collected...
GGCCGACCGGCGGGAGCGGCGAGCCGGGCCCGCCGGGCCGCGACGATCATGGTTGCCGAGAGCGCCAGTTCGAGGTGAGCCGGCGGGACGGTGCCGGCGAGGACCGCGATCCAGGGTTGGCGGCCCAGCCGCCGGGCGGCGCGCCGGAGTTCGGCGGCCGGCGGAGTGGCCGGGCTCTCCCCGGGCAGGAGGACGACGAGCGGCGCCCCCGCCCCGGACCGCCGGTTCTCCGGGACGGGGGCGCCGACTCTCATCGGCTCGCGCTTCCCGGTCAGGGCTCTTCCCCCGTCTCGGTGGCGGGAGCGGCGGCCTCTTCCCCGAGGAAGCGGATCGAGGGCGCCCCCTCGCGCCGGTCAGCGAGGCGCGACGTCTTGTCCTTCCGGAGCTGCCGGGCGAGGACGTCGACGGCCCCGTTGATGGCGGCGAACAGGTCGTCCTCGGTCACCTCCCCCGTCCACGTGCCCTTCTTTCCCCGGGCCACGATGTTGCAGGTCTGGCGATGCTTCTCCTGTGCGAGCGTGACGTGGATATCGAGATTCTCGACGAGCCGACCCAGCTTCCCGATCTTCTCCTCGGCGTAGGAGCGGATCCGCGGGGTCAGCTCGATGTGCCGTCCAGTCAGCTCAATCGTCATCAGGCTCCTCCCTGGGGACGGACGTCCCCCTGATCGGTACCGGCGGAAGAACACCGCGCTCGACCGGCGGGCCGAAACGCGGGGCCTGGTGTGCGAAAACGGTGGAAAGGAAGGGAACGGCGTCACGATCAACCCGTGCCCGCCGGGTGAGGCGGGCCTCCCGGGCTCGGTACGTCCGCGACGGGCGGGCGATCATCGGCGCTTGCTGCGTCGCCGGCGCCGCCGCTGGGTCGAGGGTGGAATCCCCAGGTCCTCGCGGTACTTGTTCACGGTCCTCCTCGCGATCTCGAGGCCTTCCTTGTGCAGGATCTCGGCGATCGCCTGGTCGCTGAGGGGCCGGTCCGGGTCTTCTTCCTCGATCAGGCGGCGGATCTTGTCCTTGACCGAGAGGGAACTGACCGCCTGCCCGGCCGAGGAGCTGATGCCGCTGTGGAAGAAGAACCGCATCTCGAACAGGCCCCGCGGCGTGTGCATGTACTTCTGGTTGACGACGCGGGAGACCGTCGACTCGTGCATGCCGATGTCGTCGGCCACGTCACGCAGCACCAGCGGGCGCAGGTGCTCCACGCCGTGGTCGAGGAACGGTCGCTGGAACTTGACGATGCTCCGGGCGACCTTGTAGATCGTCCGCTGTCTCTCGTCGAGGCTGCGGATCAGGTGGAGCGCCGCCCGGACCTTCTCGCGGATGAACTTCTTCGCCTCGGGGTCCTTCTCGTCCCCGCGCGAGATGCGCTCGAGGAAGCGGCGGTAGGACGGGGAGAGCCGCAGCTTGGGCAGCCCGTCCTCGTTGAGGAGGATCCGGTAGTCGTTGCCGTCCTTGACGACGAAGACGTCCGGGATGATGTACGTGACCGGGCGCGCGTTGTACTTCGTGCCGGGGCTCGGGTCGAGGTGGCGGATCACCTCGAGGACCTCGTCCAGGTCGTCGAGACCGACACCGATGGCCTCGGCGAGTTCCTCGTCACGGCCCTCCTCGACGAGATCGAGGTGGTCGCGGACGATCCTCGCCGCGGGCGAGTCCGCGAGACCGGCGACCTCGAGCTGGACCAGGAGGCACTCGCGCAGGTCGCGACTGGCCACCCCGACCGGGTCGAAGCGCTGGATGACGCGGCGAACCTGCTCGATCTCCTCCGGCGCCCAGGCCTCGCCCTCGGGGGCCATCCGCGCGATCTCCTCCGTGGTCGCCTGGAGATAGCCGCGCTCGTCCAGGTTGCCCAGGATCGCTTCCCCGACCGGCTTCAGGCGCCCCGGGATCGCGCTCATCTCGAGCTGCCAGAGCAGATGCTCGGAAAGGGACCCCTGCGTGCGCAGGACCTGCTCGATGGTCGGCAGATCCGGGTTCGGCGCTTCCTTCTCCCCCGGGGCGCGCTGGTAGCTGTCCTCGAGGTGCTGGAAGAACGCCTCGTAGTCGATGTCGTCCTGGTCGCGCTCCGCGTCCTCGCCGGCCGAGACTTCCTTCTCCTTCTCGGCCGATTCCGGCGTGGAACCGGCTTCCAGCGTCGTGCTGGCTTCCTCGAGGGCCGGGTTCTCGACGAGCTGCTGGGCGACCTCCTGGACGAGGTCGAGCTGGTTGAGCTGCAACAGCCGAATGGCGAGCTGCAACTGGGCGGTGATGACCAGCTTCTGTTGCAGCTTGGGCTCGAGTCGCAGCTCGGGTCGGGGCATGATCCCTCGATCGTCGCGTGGGCGCGGTGTCAGTGGAGCGAGAACTCGTCGCCCAGGTACACGGCCCGCACCTCCGGATCTTCGGCCAGTTCCCGGGGGGAACCGCTACGGAAGATCCTTCCTTCGTTGATGATAAAGGCGTGGTCCGTGATTTGCAATGTCTCCCGGACGTTGTGGTCGGTGATCAGGATGCCGATGCCACGCCCCGCGAGGCGCCGCACGATCCGCTGGATCTCGCCGACGGCGATCGGGTCGATGCCGGCGAACGGTTCGTCGAGCAGCATGTAGCGGGGGTCGGTCACCATGGCACGGGCGATCTCGCAGCGCCGCCGCTCTCCCCCGGAGAGAACGTAGGCGGGGCGGTCCGCCAGGTCCAGCAGGCCGAGCTCCTCGAGGGCCTCGGTCGCGGTCTCGTGGATCTCGTCCTCGTTGCGGCCGAGCACCTCGAGAACGAGTTCCAGGTTCCCGCGGACGGTCTCCCGGCGGAAGACGCTCGGTTCCTGGGGCAGGTAGGCGATCCCTCGGCGGGCCCGGGCATGAAGCGGCAGGGAAGTGATGTCCTCTTCCCCCAGGAGGATCGTCCCCGCGTCGGGCCGGAGGAGGCCGACGATCATCGCGAAGGTCGTCGTCTTGCCCGCCCCGTTCGGGCCGAGCAGGCCCACGATCTGTCCGGGGCGCACTTCAAGGTCGACGCCTTCGACGACGGCACGCCGGTGGAACGTCTTCGTCAGGCCCTGCGCACGGAGCGCCGCCTCTCCCCGTTCAGTCGTCACCCTTCCGCTCCTCGGTTCCCGGGGCGCGCAGGCGGGTCCTGCCTCCCTCCCCCGATACGTGGATGCTCCCGTCGGCCAGGTCGTACCGGATCACCGGCGCCGTGATCCTCCGCTTCGTACCCTCGGCCCGGGCCTCGATCTCCGGCAGGTGTTCGCCCGCCCGGAAGACGATGGTACCCCCGGGACCTCCCGTCCATTCGAGCAGGTCGGCCGTGCCGCGGGCCTCGCGATCCTGCAGGCGGACGCCATCCCGCGCGAGCAGCCGCTCCACCGTTCCCTCCCGGTCGAGGACCACGCGGATCGTCGAGGCGCGAATCGTGACGCCCCCCGGTTGCTGGAACTCGGCGTGCCCCGTGACGACGGCCTCCCGGGTCTCGGCCGCGTAGACCAGGTGGTCGCCCCGGAGCCACCCGGCCGCGGGGGGACGGCCTTCCTTCCCCGGGCGGACCACGTGAACGACCACGTCGCCCTCGGCCTCGAGGCGCCTTCCGTCCGGGTCCCAGCTCATCGTGGAGGCGCGCAGGTCCCGGTCCTCCTGCCAGGCCATCAGCGGGCCCGCGAAGACGAGGGGACCGCCGCGGAGGGGCACCGTGACCCGCCGACTGCGGACCCGGACCGGCGTGCCCCCGCGGAAGAGCCCCGTCTCGTCCTTCCCCCCGGCCCGGACGTCGGTGATCGGTGCGTCGAGGGCCTCGAGGATCTGCCGGTGACGATCAAGGAGGAAGCGCGGCGCCTCGATGACGTCCGGGCCCCGCGCGACGCGGGCCCGGGGCGCGGCCGAAAGGCGCAGCTCGGCCGGATGTCGGGAGTCCCAGGAGACGCGGTCGCCGGCGGCCTGCACGTCCCCGGGGCCGGAGATCCGGAGGTTGCCCGTCACCTCCACGACCCGTCGCCCGCCGGGCTCTTCCCGGGCCAGCACCCGGTCGGCGCGGAGCGTCCACTCTCCTTCCTTCCGGTCCTTCCAGCGCCCCTCGAGCGATCCCGTGGCGCGAAGGACCCGCTCCCGGTCTCCCGAGAACGTCCAGCGGAAGGCGGCGAGGGTACCCCCGGTTCCCGGTGCGGCCCCCGGGACCACGAGGACCCCTGGACCCCCGGCCTCGACCGGGGGAACGTCCGCGGCGGGTTCCTGGCGGGCCGAAAGCGCGGCGGCGGCGAACGTCCAGGCTACCCGGGCGACGTGGGGAGCGAGGAGGACGGGACCGCGCGCCGCCAGGTCCCAGCCTCCCGTGCTGCGCCGCTCGAGGATTCCCCCGGCGGCGTGGAAGGCTCCGCGGGGGCGGCGCGCTCGAAACGGGGTCTCGAGGACGACGGTGCCCGTCGCCAGGCGGTAGACGAACCGGTCGGCGTCGACGCGGACCGGCCGGCCCGCGCCGACGGTCAGGTCGACGGGGCCGTGGCCGACGACCAGCCGTGCCTCGGGCCGGTACTCGAGCCCGGCCATGTGCGCGAGAAGGTCCTCTCCCCGTACCGTGGCCGGCCCTGGCGAGAAAAGGGTTTCCGTGTCCGCGTTCCACTCGAGGCGGTCCGCCTCGAGGACCGTGCCTCCCGGGTCCCGGACGACCACGTCTCCCTCGAGGGCGAGTTCCCAGGCTTCCTTCCCCGTCCCGCGGCCGGACTGCTGGAGGACCCGCGCCGCCCGGGCGCCCAGCCGGACCTCGCGGCCGTCTTCCGTGTAGAGGGAGAGGCGTCGCACGCCCCGGACGAAGTGGGCGCCTCCCTCGACGCCGACCAGGCTGTCGGCTTCCAGCCGGAAGACGACCCTGCCCTCGCGGGTCCGCGTCCAGGAGAAGCCTCCCTCGGTGCGGGACGTCTCGTCGCTGCGCACGGGGAGCCGACCCGCCACGGGGGTCTCCTCCGGCGGGACGGGACGGCGCCACTCGCGCAGGACGGCCGCCGCGAGGCCGGCCAGCGCCACGAGCAGGAGGATCCGGACGCCGCGGGATGCCGGCACGTCGCGGGGCGCCTCAGCGGCCCGGGAAGGAGGGCCTGCGCTTCTCGAGGAAGGCCCCGGTCCCTTCCTTCATGTCCTCGGTGGCGAAGGTGACGCCGAAGAGGGCTGCTTCGAACTCGAGGGCCTCCTCGAGGGGCATCGAGAGCCCGGTGCGGACCGCCTCGAGGCAGAAGCGGATGGCGACCGGCCCCTTGTCGAGGATCTCGCCGGCCAGGGCCTTCGCTTCCTCGAGGGCGGACCGCTCCCGCGCCAGCCGGTTGACCAGTCCCCAGGCATGGGCGGTCTCCGCGTCGATCATCTTCCCGGTCAGGATCATCTCGAGGGCTCGTCCCTCCCCGACCAGGCGGGCGAGGCGCTGGGTGCCCCCGAACCCGGGGATCAGGCCGAGACCGACCTCCGGTTGGCCGAACTTCGCCGACGGGGACGCCACCCGGAGGTGGGCCATCATCGCCAGCTCGCAGCCGCCGCCGAGGGTGTACCCCTCGATCGCCGCGATCACCGGCTTGCCGGTGGCATCGATGACGTCGCCGAGCCCCTGGCCCATGCGGGAGAACTCGCGGGCCTCGACCGGGGTGAGGGCCGCCATCTCCCGGATGTCCGCCCCGGCGACGAACGCCTTCGTGCCGGCCCCGGTGAGGACGATCACGCCCGCCTCCGGGTCCTTCCCGGCGGCCTCGATCTCCCGGGCGAGGGCCCCGATCACTTCCCGGTTGAGGGCGTTGAGCTTGTCCGGACGGTTGACGGTGACGACGGCGATGCGGCCTTCGGTCTCGCGCAGCACGACGGGCTGGTCGGTCATGGTCTCGTTCTCCATCGGGCGGGGCGGCAAGGATACCCCCCGCCGGGTCAGGTCCGGTAGGCGGCCGACTTGACGCGGCGGCGGAAGTCTTCCCCTTCCATCGGGACCACCCAGCACATCTCGACGAGGCGCGAGGCGAGCCGATCGCCGATCCGGTCCGCCAGGGTCTCCTCCCCGGGGGGCGCCTCCAGCGGCAGGTTCGTCGTGATCAGCGTCAGCCGGTCCTGGTCGTACCGCTCGCCCAGGATCAGCCCGAGCGTCTCGATCACCCAGGGGGTCGTCCGCGTGGCGCCCAGGTCGTCGAGCACCAGGACGTCGGCCAGCAGGACGGGGTCGATCACCTCCCGGGACGGGGTTTCCGAACCCCGGTCGTAGGTGTCCTGCAGGCGGCGGAGGAGGCGCCCGAACTCGGTGAACAGGCCCCGCGCGCCGCGGGTCTCGACGAGTTCCCGGAGGACCGCCGCCGCCAGGTGGGTCTTCCCCACCCCGCAGGGCCCGGTGAAGAGCAGCCCGTAGCGGCCGCCGGGGAACTCCTGCACGACCCTCCGCGCGAGCGCCAGGGCGCGCTCGTGGCTGGGGTTCCGGGAGAAGAATCCCTCGAGGGTGCAGTGCCGGTATCGCCGCGGGATCGAGGCGAGCCGGCGGCGGAGCTCGTCCTGCCGGGAACGACGGCAGTCGCAGGGGCGGGCGGCCTCGAGGCCTTCCCGCACGACGATGACGAACCCCGTCCCCCCGCAGCGGGGGCACGCGGCCTCGTCGCCGGCCGCGGAGGCCGGCCCGTCGGGCCCGGGACCATGGAGGGGAATGCCGCTCATCGCGGGGCGATTGTCGCCGCCCCGCGGGGCGGGGGCAAGCACCCCGGTCCCGGGCGCGGGATCAGTTCAGGTACGACCGGAGCTGCTGGCACTTCGAGGAGCGGTTCAGCTTCTTGAGGGCCTGGGCCTCGATCTGCCGGATCCGCTCCCGGGAGAGGTTCATCACCTCCCCGATCTCCTTGAGGGTCTTCGGCTCCTCCCCCGTGAGCCCGAACCGGAGCAGGATGACCTTCCGCTCCTTCTCGTCGAGCTCGGAGAGGGCCTGGCGGACCTGCTTCCGGAGCGCGCCCCGGAAGAGGACGTTGTCCGCCGGCGGGATCACGTTCTGCTCCAGCTTGTCTGACAGGTGGAACTCGTGCTCCTCGTCGATGATCGCCGAGAGGGAGATGTTCTCCTCGTTGACCTGGAGCAGGGTCTGGACGTCCGCCGGGTCGACGTCCATCGCCTCGGCGATCTCCTCGGCCGAGGGGCGGCGCTCGAGCTCCGCCATCAGGGCGGCCTGGGTCTTGCCGATCCGGTAGAGCAGGTTCGCCTGCTTCTGGGGGAGCCGGAACGGGCCGCTCTGGTCGGAGAGGGCATGGATGATCGACTGCCGGATCCACCAGACGGCGTAGGTGATGAACTTGACGTTCTTGTCCGGGTCGTAGCGCTTGGCGGCCTCGATCAGGCCGACGTTCCCCTCGTTGATCAGGTCGAGGAACGAGAGGCCCAGGCCCCGGTACCGCTTGGCGAAGCTGACGACGAAGCGCAGGTTGGCCTCGACCAGCTTCTTGAGGGCCTCCTTGTCGCCCTTCCGGATCCGCCGCCCGAGTTCCCGCTCCTCCTCGACGGTGATCCGCGGCAGCTTCGCGATCTCCTTCAGGTACTTCTTGAGGGCCTCGGCCGATCCCTGCCCTCGTTCGCGCCGCGCGCTGCCCTCCTCGACGAAGTGGTCCGCCATGATCCCTCCCGCGGGTCCCGCCCTCCCGGCGCCGGCGGCGCCGGCCGGGGGGCCCGGGTTTCTTATCGGCCGATGGAGCCCAGATTATAAGGGGCGGCCACGGGCTTCACAGGAAGACCGGGGAAAGGGGTGCGCGCTCAGTGGGTGGCCCCGTCCCCGTCGAGAGGGATCCGCCGCGCCCGGAGCTCGGGACGGCGGGCGAACCGGACCCGCAGGATCCCGTCCGCGAGGGACGCCTCGACGCTCTGCGGATCGGCCCAGGGGGGGAGCTGGAAGCGGCGCTGGAAACGGCCGAACGGCCGCTCGAGGAGGTGCCAGGTCCGCTCGTCGGCTTCCGCGGGGCGGCGCCGCTCCCCGGAGACCACCAGCTCGTCTCCCTCGATGCTCACGTCGACCTGGTCCCGGTCGAGGCCCGGCAGGTCGCACGAGATCTCGAGGCCTTCCGGGGTGGCGATCACCTCGGCGTTCGGCTGCCACGGGCCGATCCCCTCCCCCTCGGTATCGAAGGGGACGGGCCCGGTCAGGACCGCCTCGAACAGCTTGTTCATCCGGTCCTGGATGGAGAGGAGGTCGCGGAACGGGTCCCAGCTCTTCATGCGTGCTCCCTCGGAAGGAAAAGGGGGCGGCGCCGGGCGCCGCCCCTTCCTCCCCGACGGGGTCCAGACTAAGTCCCCTGGCCCGGATCGTCCACGACCTCCGCGTCGACGACGTCCTCGCCCTGGCCGGCCGGCCCGGTGCCGGCCGCCGGCCCCGCCTCGCCGGCCGGGCCGCCGGCCGCCTTGTAGAGGACGTCGGAGGCGCGATGGGTGGCCTGGGTGAGCCGGGCGAGGGCCGACTCGAGCTTCGCCTTGTCTTCGCTATCGAGCACGCTCCTCGCCTCGGAGATCGCCGCGGAGAGCTCCGTCTTGGCATCGTCGGGGAGCTTGTCCCCGTGCTCGTTCAGGGTCTTCTCCGCCTGCCAGACCAGGGTGTCGAGCCGATTGCGGGCCTCGACCAGCTCCTGGCGCTTGCGGTCCTCCTCGGCGTGCTCCTGGGCCTCCTTCACCATCCGCTCGATCTCGTCCTGGCTGAGACCCGAGGACGCCTGGATGGTGATCTTCTGCTCCCGGCCCGTCGCCTTGTCCTTCGCGCTGACGTGCAGGATGCCGTTCGCGTCGATGTCGAAGGTCACCTCGATCTGGGGCACGCCCCGCGGCGCGGGCGGGATGCCGTCCAGGATGAAGCGGCCGATCGTCTTGTTGTCCTTCGCCATCGGCCGCTCGCCCTGGAGGACGTGGACCTCGACCTGGGTCTGGTTGTCGCTGGCGGTGGAGAAGACCTCGGTCTTCTTGGTCGGGATCGGCGTGTTCCGCTTGATCAGCGTGGTCATCACGCCGCCCAGGGTCTCGATGCCGAGGGAGAGCGGGGTCACGTCGAGGAGCAGGACGTCCTTGACCTCGCCCGCCAGCACCCCGGCCTGGACCGCGGCGCCGATCGCCACGACCTCGTCCGGGTTCACGCCCTTGTGGGGCTCCTTCCCGAAGAACTCGGTGACCAGCTTCTGGACCAGCGGGATCCGGGTGCTGCCGCCGACCAGGACGACCTCGTCGATGTCGCCGGGCTCGAGGCCCGCGTCCTTGAGGGCCTGCCGGCACGGTTCGAGCGTCCGCTTGACGATGTCCTCGATCAGCTGCTCGAACTTCGCCCGGGTGATCTTCATCACCAGGTGCTTGGGCCCGGAGGCGTCCGCGGTGATGAACGGCAGGTTGATCTCCGTCTCCATCACCGAGGAGAGCTCGCACTTCGCCTTCTCCGCCGCCTCCTTGAGCCGCTGCAGGGCCATCTTGTCCTGGCCGAGGTCGATGCCCTGCTCCTTCTTGAACTCGGAGATCAGCCACTCGACGAGCCGCTGGTCGATGTCGTCGCCGCCAAGGTGCGTGTCCCCGTTGGTCGACTTCACCTCGACCACGCCCTCGCCCACCTCGAGGATCGAGATGTCGAAGGTGCCGCCACCGAAGTCGAAGACGGCGATCTTCTCGTCCTTCTTCCTGTCGAGCCCGTAGGCGAGCGCGGCCGCGGTCGGCTCGTTGACCAGCCGCTCGACCTTGAGGCCGGCGATCTGGCCGGCGTCCTTGGTCGCCTGCCGCTGGGCATCGTTGAAGTAGGCCGGCACCGTGATCACGGCCCGGTCGACCTTCTCGCCCAGGTAGGCCTCCGCGTACTCCTTGAGCTTCTGGAGGATCATCGCGGAGATCTCCGGCGGGCTGTACAGCTTGCCGTCGACCTCGACCCGCGCGTCCCCGTTCGGCGCCCTGACGACCTTGTAGGGAACGCGGGCGATCTCCTCCTGCACCTCGTCGTACTTCCGCCCCATGAAGCGCTTGATCGAGAAGATCGTGCGCGCCGGGTTCGTCACCGCCTGGCGCTTCGCCTGGACGCCGACGAGGCGCTCGCCCTTGTCGGTGAACGCCACGACGGACGGGGTCGTGCGCCCGCCCTCGGCGTTCGGGATGACGACGGGCTTCCCGCCCTCCATCACCGAGACCACGGAGTTGGTGGTCCCGAGGTCGATTCCGATGATCTTGCCCATGCCAGTTCCTCCCGGCGGCCAGCTGCCGCAGCGGGTTCCTAAGATGCGGGCGGGGCAGCGTCAAGCGAACCCCGGGGAAACGGCGGGGAGGTTCAGGGAGCGGGGGCGACGGTCCCGGGAGGGGCGACCAGGAGGGTCTCTCCTCCCGCGGCGACCACCCGCAGCCCGCCGGTGGCCCGGGCCAGCCGGTAGGGACGTCCCCACGGGTCCCGGGCGAAGGGTGCGAGCAGCAGGTCGCCGGCGACCAGCTCCTCGACGGACGACGGCCAGCGGCGGTGGGCGAGCCGGAAGACCCGCGCCGCCTCGGCGATCTTCTCCATGCGGAGCCGGTCGGTGGCCCGCCGGGCTCGCGCGAGGCCGCAGGTGCGGGAGATCCAGCCGGCCGAGGCCAGGGGGCGCGGCAGGGGGGCCGCCGGCAGGGCCGGCACGAAGGCGCGGAGCAGCTCCGCGCCCGCCGAGATTCCGCCGAGCAGGACCAGCAGGCCCGCGAGGGCGGCGAAGAGCCGCGCCATCGCGGCGCTGCGGAGCCACCCGGGCACGGCCCGCTCGCCGCCGCGGGGCAGCTCCGGCGCCCGGGTCAGCAGCCCCCGCTCCACCAGCGACGCCAGGACCTTGAACGCCTCGAAGGTGCCGAGTTCCGACAGCTCGGCCACCTCGGCGGCGGTTCGCTCCCCGTCGACCCAGCGCAGCACCCGGAGTTCGGCCCTCCCGACGCGGGTGCCGGGCTCGGCCTGCTCGTCGAGGAGGGGGTCCTTGATGAACCCGAAGTCGATGTCCTGGTCGTAGACCGTCCCGCGGACCTCCCCGTCGTCGGCGGCGTCGGCCAGCAGTTCCGCCGCGGCGCTGGTCGGCAGGAGGACGATGTCCGGGCGGGGGATCACGCGCTGGATGCGGGGCCACTCGTCGACCCGGCGGGCGCCCTCCATCAGGAGGGAGTCGCACGAGACCGGCAGGATCAGCTCCCGGTCCCACTCGATCGTGTCCGACGGCAGGAAGTCGTACTCGCCGTCCTCCCAGCGGAACAGCTCGTAGACGGTGTCGGTGATCTGGAGGTGGAGCTGGGCCTGGAGCGTCTCCCGGTCGATCCAGCCCCGTTCGACCAGGATGTGCCCGAGGCGCTGGAGGGTCTCCCGCTGGATCTCGAGGGCCTCCTGGAGCCTCTCCTCGGTCAGCTTGCCGGTGCGCACCAGCAGCTGGCCGACCCGCTGCTCGAGGTTGCGGCCGCGGCGCTCGGCGAAGACGACCGCCCCTTCCTCGAACCCGAGGACGATCTCCTCGCCCCCGCGGCGGAGGACCAGGGTCCCGGTCTTCCGCTGCAGCCCGATCAGCTGCAGGATGTCGGTCAGGGCGAAGTCGCCGAGGGTTCCCTTGAGTGCCATCTCAGCGCCTCCGGGATCGCTGCGCCGGGTCCCCGGGCTGGAAGGCGTGGTGCTGGGTCGCGATCCAGAAGAGCACGGTCGCTGCCGCCCAGGGGATCCCCGGGCGCCAGGGTACGAGGCAGGCATCGAGCGGCACGAGCCGGGGAGCGAGGATCGTGCCGAGGACCAGGGTCGCCCAGGCCCACGCGAGGAGGAACCCCGGGGTGGCGCGGCCATCGAGGAGGAGCCCGGTCCCGGGCCAGAGGATGCGGCCCAGCAAGTTGCGCCGCCGCCGGGTGCGGATCCAGGCGTCGATGCGGGCCGCCTGTTCCCGGCGCGCCTCGGGCGAAAGCCCTTCCTGTTCCCGGAACAGGCGCTGGCAGGGGATGCAGGTCTCCTGCTCGAGGGCCTCGCTTCCCGCGCACCGCCGGCAGAACACCCGCCCGCAGCGGCGGCAGGTCCGGGCCGTGAGACGCCGGCCCCGCAGGGCGACGACGATCGACAGGAAGAACGCGGCCAGGGCGGCGATGGTCAGCGGATTGTCCGGCCGGAGCACCCGCCGGAGGCCGGGCACGACCTCGTCGGCGAGCACCTGGCGGGCGACCTCGGAGACGGTGATCTCCGGGTCGGTGACGCCGTCCGGGTTCTCCTTGTCGAGCCGGTCGACCAGGTCCGGGTCGAGCTTCCGGGCCGCGGCCATCTCCTGCTCGGCCCGGTCGAAGTCGAAGTCGGCGAGGTAGACCCGGGCCAGGTTGACGTGGGCCAGCGGGTCGGCGGGGTCGATCGCCAGGGCCTCGCGGTAGGCGACGCCGGCGGCGTGGATCTTCCCCACGCGGAACAGGACGTTCCCGAGGAGCACCCGGATGCGGGCGTCCCCGGGGGCCAGCGCCGCCGCCTGGCGCAGGAGCCGGACGGCCTGTTCCGGGTGGCGGGATGCCACCAGCCGGGCGAGGAGGGTCTTCCAGGTGGCGTCCCCCGGGTGGAGTTCCGCCAGCCGGGCGAGCTCGGCGATCAGGTCCGGGCGGATCGCCTTCTCCGCGGAGGCGACCGCGACCCGGGCAGCGGGGGATGCGGCGACACCCTCGAGGAGCCAGGCGAGGCCGCTCGCGGGGACCGCCAGGGCGAGGACCAGGAGCCAGCCGGCGAGGAGGCGGCGCTCGGCCCTTCCCACCACCGCCGCCAGGACGACCGCCCAGGCGAGGAGCGCGAAGGCGCCGAGCACCTGGATACCCAGGGGCGCGAGGAGGAGCGTCCAGCCGATGGCGGACTTCCAGAGGGGATGCCAGCCGGCGGGCAGCCGCTCCTCGATCTCGTGGACCAGCAGCGGGCCGGCGCGAAGCAGGAGGAGGAGCACGAGCAGGGCGCCCGCGACCAGGAGCCCCAGGTAGAGCGAGGTGCCGAGCAGGAAGAGATCGGCATAGCGATTCCACCACGAGGCGAACCGCAGGCGGACCGCCCGGGCGAAGGCGCGCACCGTGTCCCACCGGAACTGGTGGCCTCCCAGGCGGATCTTCCCTTCCTCCCAGGGG
>Ga0256842_1002530_pt1 | contig 13029 bp, 14 predicted proteins | sample 4559240metaG_FD_185973 | JGI IMG/M metagenome (GOLD analysis project Ga0256842, IMG submission 185973) | Hydrothermal vent microbial communities from Guaymas Basin, Mexico - 4559-240 | ecosystem: Environmental > Aquatic > Marine > Hydrothermal vents | place: Mexico: Guaymas Basin | collected...
TACTTTAATCTTAAAGGAACTGTAGCCTGATTCTAAAAGCCTTTCCAGCTCGTATATATTCTGCTCTGTTATAAGTGCATTTAATTTTACTCTCTTATTTTCCCATCTGCTATCTTTACTTAACAGCTCAAACAGATTTTTCCCTTTCTTATTTGCTTCTAAGCTTAGCACAGCAAGCTCTAAACCAAATCTTACACTTGGATAGCATCTTTTAAAGATATCTTCTAAATTCTGCCCTTTTATAAGCTCTGAAATCTCTTTTATTTGTTTTATACAATCTTTAATTGTTTCTTTACTGAAATTTTCTAAAGGTGCTATTTCCCCTATTCCACATAAGCCATTTTCGTCTTGCAGAAACAAGATTAAACCTTCTCTTACATAGGAAGCATTGGAAGTTATAGGAAAAGAAAAAGAGATCTTATAATGATATAATTTTATTTTCACTCTATAAGCCATCCTGCTGAAAACAGAATGGAATACACAAAAAGAAAAAGAGCTGTTTTTTTAAGAAGCTGGTTATAAAGAGGACTTGGCCTCTGCCAAAGCACTTTTATATAAGGAATAACAATCAAAAATGAGCACCAGCATAACAGATGAAGTCTATGTCTTTTTGATAAAAGAAAAATCGGAATAATAAAAGCTATAAGCAGAGAAGTTAGATATTCAGCTCTTGCAAATCCTTTTCCAAATCTTACAGCAAGACTTTTTTTCCCTGCCTGAGCATCTGTTTCTATGTCCCTTAGATTATTTACAACAAGGATTGCATTAGAGATAAATCCAGGAGCAAATCCTGCCAAGATCACATCCTTTTTTATAGAAAGGGCTTGCACATAGTATGTCCCAGCAACAGCTACAGGACCAAAAAATATAATGACCAGAAGATCAGCAACTCCTATGTATCCCAAAGGAACAGGACCAGCAGTGTATGCTATTCCAACTGCTATGGAGATTAGTCCTATTATGAGAATTGGCAAGCCTGCTCTTATTACAAGATAACAGCCGCATATAGCAGATAAAAAAAATGCTGTAATAAAACCTTTTTTTACTAAATCCGGTTTTATAATCCCTTGCTGGGTTACTCTGAGAGGGCCAAGCCTTTCTTCTGTATCTACTCCATGAATAAAGTCATAATAGTCATTTGCCAAGTTTGTGCCGATCTGGATAAAAAGAGCTCCAAAAAACGCCATCAAAGATGAAGGAAGATGAAATACATGATCAACATAAGCCATTGAGCTTCCTATAATGACAGGAGATATAGAGGCAAACAAGGTCTGAGGTCTTATTGCAATAATCCACTTTCTAAGGCTGTCTTCCTCTGAACTTTGAAAATTCTGGTTTTCTTTTCTCAAGGAATGCATCTCTTCCTTCCTGTGCCTCATCAGTCATGTAAAAGAGCATAGTTGAAAGTCCAGCCAATTGCTGAAGACCTGCTTGCCCATCGCAGTCAGCATTTAGAGCAGCCTTAAGACAAGCAATTGCTGTAGGAGAGTTGGCAAGTATTTCTTTAGCCCATTTTATTGTTTCTTCTTCTAATTTTTCCAGTGGAACTACTGCATTTACAAGCCCCATCTCTAATGCTTCTTTTGCTGTGTATTGTCTGCACAAAAACCATATCTCGCGCGCCTTTTTTTGCCCAACTATCCTTGCCAAATAAGCGGCACCAAAACCTCCATCAAAAGAGCCCACCTTTGGCCCTGTCTGACCAAATATAGCATTATCTGCAGCTATCGTTAGATCACATACTACCTGAAGCACATTTCCTCCTCCAATTGCATATCCTGCTACCATGGCAATAACAGGCTTGGGGCATCTTCTGATCTGAATCTGAAGATCTAAGACATTAAGTCTGCTTACCCCTTTTTCATCCACATATCCATAGTCTCCTCTTACTGTTTGATCTCCACCTGTACAAAATGCCTTTTTTCCTTCTCCAGTGAGGATAATCACACCAATTTCTGGGTCTTCCTGAGCATCTCTTAATGCTTCTGAAATCTCTTTTATAGTAAGAGGTCTAAATGCATTTAGCTTTTCCTGCCTGTTTATGGCTATCTTTGCTATACCTTCTGCCTTGTAGTAATTTATGTCTTTGAAATTTCCTATCTTTTTCCATTCAACAGATCCCATAAGCAAACTCCTTACCTTAGTCTTTATACTGAAGGGATTCTTATGATAAACTTTGTGCCTTTACCTGGCTTACTTATTGCTTTTATCTCTCCTTTATGAGCTTCTATTATCCTGTAAGAGATAGCAAGACCAAGTCCTGAGCCAGAGTCTCTTGTAGTGTAGAAAGGCTCAAATATATGAAGCAATTCTTCTTCACTCATACCTTTTCCTTCATCTTCTATAGTAATCTCAACCCCATTATCTTTTAGCTTTTGTGTAGTTACAGTTACTGTGCCACCATTTTCCATCGCTTGTATCGCGTTTGTTATGATATTTATAAAAACCTGTTTTAGTTTATCAGGATCACACATAACCTCCCCTATTTCAGGAGACAGATGTTCTACAAATTTATACTTATTCTTTGGATATATCTCTTTCATCATCTTCAAAACATCGGTTATCACAGAGTTTATATCAGATGGTCTTTTTATGAGTCTGTATTCTTTGGTAAAATCTCCCAAGTTCTCTATCAGCCTTTCTAAACGAGAAACTTCATCTAAGATCATATCTATCTTTTTTCGAGACTTTTCATCTGGAAGATGTTTTTTTATCTGCTGTGAAAAGCCTCCAATGATCATAAGAGGATTTTTTATTTCATGAACAACATATGCCACTGCTTTTCCAACAGCAGCCAATCTTTCTGACTGAAGCAGTTTTCTTTTTATCTGGGTCTGCTCAGATATATCTCTTATTATGGCTGTAAATGTAATTTCTCCATTTAGCTCTGTGTATGACAAGCTAAGTTCTATAGGGATTTCACTTCCATCCTTTTTCTTTGCATTAAGGGTTATAGTTTTTCCTATTATCTTTGGCTTCTTAGTTTTCAGAAATCTTTTTACATATTCAGAATGATTACCATAATAGGAAGGAACAAGTATGTTTAAATCCTTTCCTATGATCTCATCTTTTTTATAGCCAAATATTTTTTCAGCTGCATTATTAAAGAGAATGATCTTATGATCGCTGTTTATGCTTATAATAGCATCTGTTGCAGTATCAAGGATTACTCTAAATTTCTCTTCTGCATCTCTGATCTTATTTATAAGATGTTGATATCCTGTAGTTTGACTTAGAATTAGCAGATAAAAGTTCTGATCTAAGGGATAGACCTCTGCTAAGATATTTTTCTCTTTATTTAGCTTATAGATAGCTTTTGCATACTTGCTGGTATTTATAGACCTTTTTAAAGGGCACTTTATATCCTTCTCTTCACAAGCTGAACTTTTATTGTAAATGACTTCGTAACATTTTTTTCCAACTACCCTGTTTTTTCCATATTCGTCTATAAATTTTTTGTTTGCATACTGAATAACCATGTCTTGGTTTACTACAGCTATTCTGTAATCCAGAACATCTAAGATCTTTTTCAGAAACTCTTTTTTTATCTCTTTCATCTATTATCCCTTTCTTATGCCCTTGGATGACATCTATTATATACTTCTTTTAGATAGCTTCTGTCTATATGGGTATAGATCTGAGTAGTAGAGATATCCGAATGACCAAGCATCATTTGGATAGACCTGAGGTCTGCTCCATTTCTGAGAAGATGAGTAGCAAAAGAATGTCTGATTATATGGGGAGTTATTTTCTTTTTTATCCCTGCCTTTTTTGCATAAGATTTTAGCATCTTCCAAAACCCTTGTCTGCTGAAAGGCAGCCCCCTGTTGTTTAAAAACAGATATGGAGACCCTTTCTTCTTATCAAACTTGGCTCTTGCCTTATCTATATATTCTTTAAGCACACTTACAGCCTTTTCACTAATAGGGATAAATCTTTCCTTAGCTCCCTTTCCCCTTACTTTTATATATCTTCCGCTTAGATCCACATCAGTTATTTTCAGATGAACAAGCTCTGAGACTCTAACTCCAGTTGCATATAACAGCTCTATCATTGCTCTATCTCTTATACCTATTGGTGTTGAATCAGAGGGCTGATTTAAAAGTAGCTCTATTTCATACTCGTTTAATATACTTGGCAAGGTTTTTGAAACTTTGGGCACTTCTAAGAAGCGAGCAGGATTTTCTTGAATTACTCCTTCAAGGACTAAGAACTTAAAAAATGTCCTGATAGCAGATATATTTCTTGCCAGACTTCTTTTAGAAAGCCTTTTACTTAAATAGCTGATATAATTAGTTAGCAGATCAATATCAATCTTTTCAAAAGAGATAGCTCTTTCTTTAATAAAACCTGCAAGCCCTTTTAGGTCTCTGCTATATGCTTCTATGGTATTTTCAGAAACTCCTCTTTCTATCCGCATATAATTCAAAAATTGATCTATCAAATCGTTTATGTCATCTCTTTGTAATAATCTCACTTCCATCCTCCTTTATTATGATCATCTCTTCCAATCTGACTCCACCTTTATTTGGAAGATATACACCAGGCTCTATAGTTACCACCATGTTAGGTTTAAGGATAGTGGAGTCAGTCTTTGATATCCTTGGTGCTTCATGAACAGAAAGTCCTACTCCATGACCAAGTCCATGATTAAAATATTTGCCATACCCAGCCTCTTCTATTACACTTCTTGCTATCTTATCCAGATCTTTTGCTTTTATCCCTGCTTTTGCTTTTTCAATTGCTTTCTTTTGTGCATCTTCCACAATGGAATAAATCTTTTTAAATTCAGGATCAGCTCCAGCCACAAAAAATGTTCTTGTTATATCAGAGCAATACCCATCCACCTTAACTCCAATGTCTATAACAATTGGCTCATGTTTCTCTATTCTTTTAGAAGTTGGCAATGCATGAGGAAGCGCACTGTTTGGTCCAGATGCAACAATAGGAGGAAAGGAAAGATCTTCTGCACCATATCTAAATGCAAGTTCATATACCTTAAAGCAGAGCTCCTTTTCTGTAATGCCCACCTTTATATGATCTTTTAGCTCATCCATTATTTGCAAAATCATCTTAGCAGATCTTTTCATAGCCTCTATCTCATAGTCATCCTTTATCTTTCTCATCTCTTCCACAATTCCAGAAATTGGAATCAACTCTATCTCATAGCCTGCTTCCTTAAACTTCTCTTTTATTCCTGCATAAGTTCCATATGTAACATATTCTTTCTCAAAGCCAAGTCTTTTAATTTCAAGCTCCATTACTGTTTTACAAAAATCTTTTAGCTGATCATTTTTAAGGATTCTGAGCTCAAAATCAGATACACTTTCTTTTGCTTCCAGCTCATATCTGGGATCTGTTAAAAAGACAGCAAAATCCTTTCCTATAAGGAGAGAACCAGCAGATTCGGTTATAAGGGTATCCTGTGCTTTAAAACCAGATAAATATCTTCTATTTTCAGGCCCTTTAATCCAGACAGCATCAATCCCTTCTTTTGAAAGAAAAGACCTTACAGCTGCTATCCGTTTCCAAAATATACTTCTATCCACCAGACCAGATAGCCTTTTTCTAAGATTTTAGATTTTTATTGTATCCTACCTTATATGCTATAATAAACAAAAATTCAAGTAACCATAGGATGGTTTGTTTTGCAAAGTGAAAGCAAGCTATTTTTTTAAAAAATACCTATACTGCAAGCTCTGTCCAAGAAGATGTGGGAAAAACAGATTTTTTGAAAAAGGCTACTGTGGAGAAACAGCTCATCTACGGGTAGCCTATGTTGGACCTCACTTTGGAGAAGAACCTCCTATAAGTGGAAGAAATGGCTCTGGAACAGTATTTCTTGTGGGATGTTCTCTTAAGTGCTCTTTTTGTCAGAACTGGCAGATATCTCACAAAGGCATAGGCAGAAAATTAAAGATAAAAGAGCTTGTAGAAAAAATAGACAGGATGATAAATGAGTATCAGGTTCACAATGTAAACTTTGTTACTCCAGACCATTTTATACCTCATATTATTCAGGTCATAGAGCAGATAAAAGCAAATTGGCCAGCTATTCCGATTGTGTTTAATGTATCTGGATATCAGGATGTAGGCATTTTAAAAGAAATAGAAGAGTATGTAGACATTTATCTGCCTGATTTTAAATATTCAGACAAAAAGCTTGCTACTAAGCTATCTTCATGCCCAGATTATCCCTCAGTTGCATTGGATGCAATATCTGAGATGATAAGGCAGAAGGGTTTCTTAGATATAGACAGCCCTGTTGCTAAAAAAGGAGTTATTGTAAGGCATCTTATTTTGCCAGGACATATAGATAATTCAATAAATGCTCTTTCTATGCTTTATGTAGAATTTGGAAAAGAACTTCCTTTAAGTCTTATGTCACAATACACGCCTGTGCTTAAACAAAAGGAGCAAGAGCTAAACAGACAACTAAAAAAAGAAGAATTCCTTAGGGTATATCAACATATGCTTGATTTAGGATTTAAAAATGTATTTGTTCAATTTCCTGAAGAAGTTGAAAATGAATCAGCATTCGTGCCTGATTTTACTTCTTCTCAGCCCTTTAAAGGAAATTTGAAAAGGTTAAAGAAAGGGTTTGATACGAAACAACTTTTATGATAATAGAAAAGCCAAAAATAAATAAAAGAAAGGAGATGAGATAAGATGACAGCAAAACTTATAAAAGGCACAGAGCTTAGAGAAGAGATCTTAAAAGAGATAGAAGAAGAAGTAAAACAGATCAAAGAGAAACATGGAGTTGTGCCAGGTCTGGTTACTATTTTGGTAGGAGAAAATCCTGCCTCTGTCTCTTATGTTACACTGAAGATCAAGACAGCAAAGAGAGTAGGTTTTAAAGAGGTTCAAGAAAACCTTCCAGAGAATGTATCAGAAGAAGAGCTATTAGCCCTGATTGATAAATACAACAAAGATGATTCTATACATGGTATATTAGTTCAGCTTCCTCTTCCAAAGCACATAAATGAAAAGAAAGTGATCTATGCTATTGATCCTGACAAAGATGTGGATGCATTTCATCCTGTAAATGTGGGAAGATTGGTTATTGGCGAACCAAAGTTTCTGCCATGCACTCCTGCAGGTATACAAGAGATGATTGTCAGAGCTGGAGTTCCAACAGATGGTGCTGAGGTGGTAGTAGTTGGAAGATCTAACATTGTTGGAAAGCCCATTGCTATAATGATGATGCAAAAGGGTAGAGGAGCAAATGCTACTGTAACAGTATGCCATACTGGCACAAAAGATCTGGAATATCACTGCAAAAGAGCAGATATACTTATAGTAGCTGCTGGAAGGCCAGGTCTTGTAAAAGCAGAATGGATTAAACCTGGTGCATGCGTGATAGATGTAGGAGTAAACAGAGTAGGCATTAGTGAAAAGACAGGCAAGCCTATCCTTAAAGGAGATGTAGATTTTGACAAAGCAAAAGAGATAGCAGGCTGGATCACACCAGTTCCAGGTGGTGTAGGTCCTATGACAATTACCATGCTTATGAAAAATACACTCAACTCTCTCAAATATAAGCTTGGACTGTTATAAAGCAGAAAAGGCGGGCAAGTGCATTTGCCCGCCTTCTTTCCTCTTATGAGAAAAGCCTCCAGAATCAGACCAGCTGAAAGAGAAGCTTTAAATCTTTACCTTTCAAAGATTCAGATTCCTGATGATACTGTAGTATCACCAGATTTATTCAAAAATAAGAATTCTCCTCTTTTTTTAGAAATAGGATTTGGTAAAGGAGAATTTTTGTATAAGATGGCAGTTCAGCATCCTGATATAAATTTTGTGGGAATTGAGATATTTATTACTGGAGTAGCAAAGCTTATAAGAAAAATGTGTAACTATGACAATTCTAATCCGCCTCAGCCAGAAAACATAAAAATTCTTATAAAAGATGCTCGTCTTGCATTAAAAGAAAATTTTTTGGACAACTCTATACAAAAAGTATTTATCCTTTTTCCAGATCCATGGCCTAAAAAAAGACATCATAAAAGAAGGCTTATTAATTCTGAGTTTGCACAGCTTCTAAGAAGAAGGCTTGTAAAAGATGGTTCTGTCCTTATTGCAACAGATCATGAAGGTTATCTTGAGGTTATAAGAGAGGTTATGAAGGAAACAGGATTTAAAGAAGAGATATCTTCAGAGCCACTTGTGCTTGAGACGAGATATGCAAAAAAAGCTCTTGAAAGAGGTGGGCAGATATATCAATTCTTATTCAGGAAATAAAATATGCACGGCTTTATAGCTGTATATTACAGGGAACTTTTGATATTAAAAAGACGTTTCTTCAAAATAATTGCCTCTATGTCTGTTTCACCTTTACTCTATCTCATAGCCTTTGGGTATGCAATGGGAGATTCCGTGGTAATTGAAGGACATACATATAAGGAATTCCTTATTCCTGGTCTTGTTGCTATGAGCAGTATGACAAGAGCATTTGCAATAGGAAGTGAGATAAATATAGCCAGATTTTATTGGCATATCTTTGAAGAATTCCAAGCCTCTCCTATAAGTAACTGGTCATATGTTCTTGGTGAAACCATGGCTGGAGTAACACGAGCCATGATTTCAGCCCTGACAATAGTGCTACTTGGTTTAGGATTTGGTGTATCTCTTTCCTATGAAAACCCATTCTTTTGGTTTTCTATCTTTTTGAATGCGTTTGTCTTTTCATCTTTTGCGGTAGCACTTGCAATGATTGTAAAATCACATGCTGATCAAGCAATGCTTACCAACTTTGTAATCACACCTATGGGATTTTTGGGAGGCACATTCTTTCCAGTATATAAGCTTCCTTTATGGGCACAAAAGATTATCTATTTATTACCCATAACTCATGCCTCAAAGCTTATAAGGGCATCTGTTTTTAAAAAACCTATAAGCTATGTTTCTCTTCTATATCTTTTGATCATGGGGATAATATCCTTTAGCATAGCAGTAAGTGTTGTGGACAGAGCAAAAGACTAAGCAATAATACACATAAGTGTCTTTCCTGAAAGGAAACTATTTATCAGATCTTGCCTCTTTATAGGCTCAGGAAAAGAGATTTTTAAAAGCTTTGTCTTCTCTACTGTTTCTTCTTTAACAGGAATTTCAGATTTAGCAATTATACTTTCTGTAATGCCTTCTTCGAATCTGGACTTTAAAAAATAAAATAATTGCTTATTAAAAGTGAGAAGAGCCGAATTCTTATCTACATAAGACCCAAAAAGCCTTATCCATGCCTTGATTATTTCTTCAAGGATACTTTCATCTAAAATAGGATTTTCGGTTGAATCAGGCACATCCTTAAACAGAAATTCAAGAGACTGAGATGCACCTTCTGCTATTCCCAACAGAGGAGCATCTTTTTTCTGCATCTCCTTTAATGCATGATCTATATCATATTGGCTCATTTCAAACTCTGTGGCTAAATGAAGTATTATATGACAATTGATAAAGTCTTCTTTATCCTTATCCACTTCCTCTTTTAACCCTTTTATAAGTGTCTTTATATGGCGAGGAGTTTCTTCTTGAGAGAGAAATCTTTGTTGAAATATCGCAAAAAAAGCATTTTCTCTTCCTTGTTCTTGAGCCCATCTTTTGTATTCTTCTATAAGCTTTAAAAATCCTTCAGGAGGTTTAACTGTCTTGTCAGGAAACAAGATGTTTACCCTTTCTGCCTTTTCTAAGTTCATATCCATATACCATGGTTTACAGATATTAATAGGGAAAAAAGATGAAGGAATCTTGTCTAAGAAGTCTTTTGGGATAGAGCTGTGAGGAAATAAAAATACGTTTATGTTCTTCATATTCAAACTCCTGCAATAAATTTTTAAAGAATTCTTTTTATATACACTGCCTTTAATGGACATGCTTCAATACAATCCCAGCATCCCATACACAACTCATGCATAACAATAGGAGGCTCATATGGGCCATCTAACTGCTTCATAACCTTATACGAGCAAGCCATAGCAGCAAGACATTTTCCTGTTTCTGGATTACACTTATAAGGATCGCATAAATTATAATCTATTGCAGAAAACTCTTTTTTACCCATTTTTTTCTCTCTGTGTCTATGCAGTGCTTCTTGATATTGAACAACAAATTATTACCTATTTTTGTCCATACCGCAACTTTATTACAAACCCAGAAGCCTATATACCTCATATGGCATTTTATCTGATACAGGAAGTCCAAGTTTTTTTGCCTCAGTGAAAGTAAGTGGATAGTCATGAGTTGTCTTTCCAGAAACAAGTCTATCAATGATAGCTCTCACTACTTGATCATTTTTTCCTTTAAGAAGCCTTCTTACCATCTCTTTTACCTGCTCAATTGCCTTCTTTGCCTGGTCATACAAAATCAAAGTATGATCATCCATGTTCTTCCATGGTTTGTAATCTGGAATCCTTAGAATAGACACTGCTGGAACTGGTCTCTTTCCATCAATGAGCTGAGGGTCCACTGGTCCAAGCACAGCATTTCTGTCCATCACTATCTCATCAGCAGCAAGAGCAATCAATGTGCCCCCGCTCATAGCATAGTGAGGAATAAAGACTGTTACTTTACCTGGATGCTGTTTAAGAGCAGCTGCTATCTGAAAAGCAGCAAGAAGCATACCACCAGGAGTGTGGATGATAAGATCTATAGGTTTATCAGGTGGAACTTTTCGTATCTGTCTCAAAACAGCTTCTGCATCTTCCTCTCTTATGAAACGCCTCACAGGGATTCCTAAAAAGCCAAATGTTTCTTTTCTGTGAACAAGAGTTATTACCTTTGTGCCTCGTTTTTTTTCAAGTTGATGTATAAGTTCTTTTCTTCTTGCGTGTCTTGCTTGAATTTGAAGCACAGAAATAAGCACTGTAGTAAGGAAAAATACAATCAGCACTGTTTTAAGTACAGAAAGAAAAGAAATTAGCTTTTCTGCTGCTTCTTTTGCTTTTGATTTTTGAATCTTGAGAAGCTCGTCTGAAAATGCACTTAACATACCAAAAGCATTTCTCAGTTGAAATAGAAGGTTTAGACCAGCTATAGGCTGATCAAAAGAAAGCCCTGTTTTTCCACTGGTTATGTGTTTTACAGTTGCAGTCAGAGTAAACTTTTTTTCAGGAAATTCTATCTCGCATATAAGCTTTTTTCCCACCTCAGCACCTTCGGGCACTCCTTTAATAAGGCATCCTTTTTCAGATATATCTTCCGTAAAAAAAGTCTGTCCATTAATTTTAACTGGAAATTCAGCTTTGATTCTCATTTTATGCCTCCTAACAATAGCTCACTCTCTGTAAAAAAGTAGCCTGTGAGTTAAGATGAAAAGATAGCAGCAAGTCTAAAAATACGCAAGGAGTTAAATAAGTTAAAGATGTTGCCTAAACCTTAATGAAGTTAATTGACAATAGGATGTCAGGAACTTAAAATGAAAATGGAAGCGGAAGGCTCCTGGTGGAGCCCCCGGACTTCAAATCCGGTGTACCGGGTTAAAACCCCGGTAGGTGGGTTCGATTCCCATGCGCTTCCGCCATTAGAATTTACAAGGCAGTTGGGATTCTATCCTGACTGCTTTTCTCTTATTCGGGCAATATTTTTTGGGCTTTGTCTAATATTTTGTCTAATATTTTTATTGTCAGACTCAAGAATGCTCAAAACGGGCAGTTTACTGACTGCCTGTTTTTTGAGATCTTTTACAAGTTCATAGTATCTGTCTGCTGTCATTTTAGTGGAATTGTGTCCCATCATTTCGGACACGGCCTTGAGGTCAGCTCCTGCTGCCAGCATGTACGTGGCAAAAGCGTGTCTGATGTCATAGAGTCTCAGTCTTCTGGTTATTCCTGCTGCCTGCTTTGCTTTTTTCCATGCTTTTCTTAAGGACTTAACCGGCCTGCCTCTATAGCTGATAATGTAATCACAGTCTCTTTTTTTATATTTATCAACAAGCATGTTAAAAAAAGCGTCATTTAAGTACACCTTTCTGATTTTTTTTGTTTTGCTTCCGTAGATGGTTATTGTCTTTTCCTGCCAATTCACATCATCCCACCTCAGCCGAAACAGCTCAGTCTGCCCTGGTCTGCATCCCGTATAGAAGGCCACCAGTAATGCCCAGCGCAGATGTTCAGGGGCTACCCCAAGTAGCTTTTCAAGCTCATCGGGCGTGATTATAGGCACTTTGTAAGGATCCTCTTTTTTTCTTTTGAAGCCCTTAAAAGGATTTGCCGGGATGATGTCGTTTTGAACCCCCCAGTTTAGAATAGCCTGAAGATAGGCTATGTATCTGTTAAAGGTGGCAGGTGAAATTCCCCTTTTTTCTAGCAACTTGACCACAGGAAGCAAATCCCTTTTAGACAGAGTGTTAATATCCCTTCCACCCAGTGTCGGATATATGATCTTGTTTATGAGGAATCTTATACTTTCCAGTGTATGTGGATGCAGTGAACTTCCTTTTGCCTCCAAGTAGAGAGCAGCAAGGTTTGTTATGTCAATTTTTTCTGGTTCCCTTACAGGTCTATTTCTTTTCTTATTTGCTTTTATTTCAAGATCGTATGCCTGGGCAGCCTTTTTTGCTTCGGGCCCTCTGCCGAATGCTTTCCAGATCTGTTTTCCTGTATCGTCGTAATAAACGCAGAAGTAGCGCCCGTCTCTTTTCTTAATAACTGCCATACCATTCTGTCTAATATATTAGACGAAAGTGCTTGTCAACACTGCTACACCTTGACCGGCTTAAGCCTGTCTTTCCGGGATCTTGGGCTTTCGAGATTCTCCGTTCTAAAACCATTTATTATTGCTCTTTCAAGCTCATCAATCCAAATAAGAGTTCTCCTTTTCGAACCGTATCTAGTAAGCACCCCAGCTCTTATGTATTCCCTGAGGCGTCTGACAGAAAGTCCACTTATTTCAGAAGCTTCTTTCAGGGATATAAATTTAGAAGCAAACACACGGTTGCTATCCTCTATTGCTTTCCTCAGCAGCCTCAGCTCTTCAAGTATGTTTTCAAGCAGCTGTAGTTCCCTGTCGGTCATCATACTTCATAATAGAAAA
>Ga0256842_1002531_pt1 | contig 13025 bp, 16 predicted proteins | sample 4559240metaG_FD_185973 | JGI IMG/M metagenome (GOLD analysis project Ga0256842, IMG submission 185973) | Hydrothermal vent microbial communities from Guaymas Basin, Mexico - 4559-240 | ecosystem: Environmental > Aquatic > Marine > Hydrothermal vents | place: Mexico: Guaymas Basin | collected...
TTATAAAAAGAATATCTAATTGGTATTGGTATAATTAATAATTTACTTCTGCTAGTAAAAATATTGTTTTGTATTCGGTGCTGGAGCTTCTTTAGAAGCAGGCTTTGCACCTGTTGCTATACTCAAGAAAGAGTTACAAAAGTTTTTACAATCGGCTAAGAATATAGAAAAAACTCAATTTATACTCCAGGAGTTAAGTAAGCGATTTAAGGATTTTAAGGATTTTAAAGACATAGTAGAAAATAAAAAAATAGAAAAAGAAATCCCTTTTGAAAAATCATCTTCTTTTGCTCCTTTTTATATAAAAGATCCAGAAGACATATCTTTGTTAAAACAGCATTTTGAAGATATATGGAAAGGCGCTTGTCAAGAAAGTTGTATCTAAACATAATTATCATCTGTTTCAAATCTTATTATATGTTTTTCTTTATATTTTCTCTAACTTATAGTATTCCGCAAAATTTGATATTTTGCGGAATACTATAGTTTTTGTAAAAAATCTGGATGAAATGAAAAAGTTATCTCAGAAGCATAGAATAACTTATGTAAAAAAAATAAGTTTTGCCAAAAGATGAAGCAATAGCTTTCTAAGCCTTTTTCTTAAAAAGAGACTTTATTTTGCCTGTAATAATCTTTTTGTAGATATATGCCATAGCAGTTATTACTGCTAAAACTACAATCCAACTATGGCATATATCCCAAGACAGTCCTGATAAAACAAAAGTAGGGATCATCATAACGATTCCTATGCCTATTTTTCTGGGAAGATCCATACTAAATACCTCCTGTAACTAAATTGACATAAATATGCACTACCACTTGCTTACAAAAATCCACGCCAGAAAGCCCATAAGCTTCAGCTAAGGGATGAATGGCGTATGATTATTATGAGGCTGTTCAAAAGGATTTTTCGAACAGCCTCATATGTTCTTGATTAGTAAATAAAATAATAATATAACCAATAATAAAATGCAATTGAGAAGATACTTTATCTGTAATCAAAAAATCCTATGAAATAATAGTAAAGCAAGAACTGGGCAGGAAAGATGCAACCTTAATCCATAAAAAGTACAGAATAAGTAAAGATTAAGAAATTAGCTGATTATCATTTACAAGTATCCAGATATAGGTTTAAGGCCCAAAATTCCTGCTGTAAAGCTGTTCTCACTCAACAAAGGGCTCAGTTGTGATTACAGATGAGAGAAGATACAGATACAAGCTTAAGGTCAAAGGTAAGGGAAAAGAGCAGAAGCTGTGGAAATTTGCTGGAGCATACAGGCTTATTTATAATCTTGAGCTGTTTCAAAGAGAGTTTCTCTGGTGGCAGAGAAGGGAAAGAACCACTTATGCAAAGCAGTGTGCTGAGCTTGTAGAGCTTAAAAAAGGATTTTCATGGCTTTGTGAAATTCACTCTCAGGTGCTTCAGGAGGCTCTAAGAGATCTGGACAGGGCATACAAAAACTACTTTGCAGGAAGAGCTGATCATCCAAAATTAAAGAAAAAGAAAAATCATGTTTTCTTTCGCTACATTCAGGGAATTAAAATCTCAGGAAACCGCATTTATCTTCCCAAGATAGGCTGGTTTAGGATATTTCTTTCAAGGGAAATCCCTGAAGATGCTGAGATATGAGAGGTGACAGTTCTTAAAGAAGCAGATGGCTGGTATGTTGTCTGCAGAAGACAGCAGTCTTGTTGGCATAGATGTGGGTATTCGGGACTTTGCATGTTTGTCTAACAAGACAAAGATAGGACATCCTCATGTTTCGGAAAAATGGTTTAAGAAACTTGCTTGGGAGCAAAGGAAACTTGCAAGAAAAAAGAAGTTTTCCAAAAGATGGAAGAAGCAGGCTAAAAGAGTTATAAATTTCCACCATCATAGCCAAAAGCCACGGTGTGGTGGTGGAAGATTTGAAAAATAATAGATTCAGCATGGAGCACCTTTATCAGAATGCTTGAATACAAGTGCAGGCAGTATGGACAGATATTTCTAAAAGTAGATCCCAGAAGGAGCAGTCAGACCTGTTCAGCGTGTGGTTTTGTTCATCCTAAAAACAGGAAAGGAAAAATTTTCTACTGTCTGCACTGTGGCTACATTGATGATGCAGACATTAACGCTGCGAAAGTGATATTGCAGAGAGGGTTGGCTATCCTTAAAAGCTCTACCGCTGGGCTGGCGGGAAGTGACGCCCGTGGAGAGGGCACTGACCGCCGGAACTGCTTTTGGGCAGGTCTACGAGTCATCCCTCGTTGAAGCGGGAATCCCTCGGCTTTAGTCGTGGGAGGGTCAAAGATGAGGTCCAAAAATCCTTGACAAGCTAAAAAACTCTTATATATTTAGCTGGTATTTCAATACAACAAACTATAATGCTATGATATTCGATCTTAAAACAGCATTTGAGAATCCGGTAAATCTAAGGTTTAAGCTTTCTCCTGATTGGTGGAAAGCTGATGAGTATGATAATTCTGTATTGGGTTTGGATACAGATATGGATGTTTCTATACATATAAAAAGGGCAGGAGAAAGATATATTTTGGAAGGATCGCTTTTGGGTAGGCTTATTCTGAGGTGTGATAGATGTATAGAGCCGTTTCGGTTCGATCTGAAGACAGAGTTCAGGTGGTTCCTTGTACCTTATCCAAAGCAGATTCAAGAAGAGATAGAACTTGGTAAGGATGATATGTCTGTTGTTTTTATATCTGAAGATGAGATAGAATTGGATGATATTATAAGGGCGGAAATCTATTTGGCTGTACCTATGAAGATATTGTGTAAAGAGGACTGTGCTGGATTATGTCCTCATTGTGGAAGAAATCTTAACAAGGAGAAGTGCATTTGTAAAAAGAGCTCAGGACATCCAGCATTTATGAAGTTAAAGGATCTATTAAATAACCAATAAAAGGAGAGTGCATATGGCTGTTCCAAAGAAGAGGACATCGAGGTCAAAAAGGGACATGAGAAGATCCCATCACACGGTAAAAATCCCAAATTTAAGCTCATGTCCAAGGTGTCACGAGCCTGTTCTCCCTCATCATGTATGCCCTGAATGTGGGTATTACAGGGGAAAGCAGATAATAAAGCCAGAGGAAGAAAAATAAATAGATTATGAAGATTGCCATTGATGCAATGGGTGGAGATTACGCCCCTAATGAGATAGTAAAAGGGGCAATAAAGGCGGTTGAATGTATAGATGCGGATCTTATTTTGGTGGGAAATGAAAAAAAGATTCGGGCATTATGTGAGGATGGTCTCGTAGGTAAACACATAAGTGTTTATCACTGCTCCGAAATAATATCTATGGACGAGATCCCGGTAAAGGCTATTCTGAAAAAGAGATATGCATCTATCAAAGTGGCCTTTGAGCTTGTAAGGCATAGGAAAGTAGAGGCAGTTATAAGTGCAGGTAATTCAGGAGCATTTGTTACATCTGCTGTGCTGAATTTAGGACTTGTAAAGGGCATAGAAAAGCCGGCCATAGCAAGTATATTGCCGGGTAAAAACGGACCATTTATTCTCGTAGATTCAGGCGCAAATGCTGATTGTAAAGCACAACATTTATATCAGTTCGCTTTAATGGGACATGCTTTAGCTGTTTCCTATCTGAAGATAGATGCTCCTAAAATAGGGCTTCTCAGTATAGGGGAGGAAAGCAGTAAAGGAAATAAGCTGGTTAAAGAAGCTTATAAAATACTTCAGCATAGCCCGCTAAATTTCGTTGGTAATGTGGAAGGAACAGTTCTTTTTGACAGTTTGGTAGATGTGGTGGTATGTGATGGCTTTGTAGGAAATGTGGTTTTAAAAACATGTGAAGGTATTGCTCAATATATAAAGGATCTTATCTCAAAAGGGATAAGTAGGTGTGTAAGAGATTCTGACCTGATAAAAAGGGTACTCATGAGATTGGATTACGAAGAGTATGGGGGTGGAATAGTACTGGGAGTAAATGGATTAGGTGTTATATGTCACGGCAGATCTTCTTCAAAGTCTATAAAAAATGCCATAATTATGACTTTTCATTTTTTAAAAAATAAGATAATAGACAAAATTTTGTTGGAGTTAAATCGAATAAATGGATTCTTAGGAGAAAGCTATGGAAGAATATAGTAATAGAGTGGCTGTTATTACTGGAGGGTCTAAGGGTATTGGAAGAGCTATTGCTTTTAAGTTTGCAGAAGAAAAGGCAGATATAGTTATATTTCATTATGATCCTGATAATTCAGCCTCTGAGCAAACCCTGAAAATGCTGAAAGAGATTGGGGTTAATGTAAGAAGCTTTAAAGTAGATGTGTCCAACAAAGAAGAAGTAGACTCTGCGTTTAATGAGGTCTTTTCAGAATTTAAGAGAATTGATGTCTTGATAAACAATGCGGGTATCACAAAAGATACATTGCTTGTCCGTATGAACGAAAAAGATTGGGATATGGTTTTAGATATAAATCTAAAGGGCGTTTACAACTGCACACATGCAGTTTTAAGAAACATGATAAAGCAGAAAAGAGGTTGGATAGTAAATATATCTTCTGTGGTTGGACAGATAGGAAATGTGGGACAAGCAAATTATGCAGCTTCAAAGGCAGGAATAATGGGATTTACAAAATCTGTGGCCAAAGAAGTAGCAATGAGAGGGATAAAGGTTAATGCAGTTGCACCTGGTTTTATTGATACTGAGATGACTGCTAAGATTCCGGAGAAGGTTAAGGATGAGTTTTTAAAACAGATTCCCATGGGAAGGCTTGGAACTCCAGAAGAAGTGGCAGAAGTAGTTTATTGGCTTTGTTCCAAGAGTGCAAGCTATGTGACTGGCCAGGTTATACATGTTAACGGTGGTATGTACATGTAGAAATAAAACAAAGGAGGTAAGAAAAAATGGCAAGTGTAGAAGAAAAGGTAAAAAAGATTATATGTGAGCAGCTGGATGTGAATGAAGAAGATGTGGTTCCTGAGGCATCCTTTGTGGATGATTTGGGGGCTGATTCCTTGGATCAAGTGGAGCTGATCATGGCGATGGAGGAGGAGTTTGGTATCTCTATTCCTGATGAGGACGCAGAGAAGATTGTAACTGTGCAGGATGCAATTGATTACATAGAAAAAGCCTTAGAAGCAGTATGACATGGGAGGGGAAAATGAGAGAGGTGAGAAGGGTTGTTGTAACAGGAATAGGAATGGTTACCCCAGTAGGTATAGGAGTAGAGGAGAGCTGGAAATCTGTATGTGAAGGTCGTTCAGGAATAGGACCTATAACAAAATTTGATGCCTCTGCATTCCCTTCTCAGATTGCTGCTGAAGTAAAGGATTTTAGAGCAGAAGACTTTATGGAAAAACAAAAGATTAGACGATTTGATACCTTTATTCACTTTGCTGTTGCTTCTGCAAGGATGGCAGTGGAGGATTCTGGCCTTAAGATAGATGACACCAACAGAGACAGAGTGGGCTGTGTTACTGGATCTGGTATCGGCGGACTACCAATGATAGAGCATTTTCACAATGTCCTTTTAGAAAAAGGTCCAAAGAGAATAAGCCCGTTTTTTATACCCGGAATAATTGCAAATATGGTAGCTGGGGAAATAGCCATAGAGTTTGGCGCAAGGGGGCCAAATACCTCTATAACTACTGCTTGTGCTGCCAGTTCACATGCTATAGGAGAGTCTTTTAGACTCATAAGAGAGGGCAGGGCAGATGTTATGATTACTGGTGGTTCAGAAGCAGTAATAACACCTCTTGCATTTGGTGGATTCTGTGCCATGCATGCCCTTTCCCAAAGAAATGACGAGCCAGAGAAGGCATCAAGGCCATTTGACTTGAAAAGAGATGGCTTTGTCATGGGAGAAGGAGCAGGAATCATGATTTTGGAAGAGCTGGAACATGCAAAGAAAAGAGGGGCAAAGATATATGCTGAGCTGCTTGGATATGGACTGAGCGGCGATGCATATCATGTGGCTGCACCTGATCCAAATGCAATAGGTGCTATAAACTGTATGAAGATGGCATTAAAGGATGCAGGGATAAGACCGGAAGATGTGGACTATATAAACGCTCACGGCACATCTACAAAATTAAATGATGCATCAGAAACAAAAGCGATAAAAGAGGTGTTCGGAGATCACGCGTATAAAATGCCTATCAGCTCCACCAAATCTATGACAGGGCATCTTTTAGGTGGAGCAGGTGCTGTAGAGTCCATATTTTCCATACTAACAATAAACACAGGGATAATTCCCCCGACCATAAATTATGAAAATCCTGATCCTGAGTGTGATCTTGACTATGTCCCAAATAAAGCAAGGAAGGCAGAGGTGAAAATAGTCCTTTCTAATTCCTTTGGATTTGGCGGCACAAATGCATGTCTTGTATTTAAAAAATTTGAGGAATAGTGATGAATGGGGAGAAGATAATCATAGGGTCTGATCATGCAGGATTTGAGTTAAAAGAGAGATGTAAATCGTATATAAGAAATGTTTTGGGAAAAGATATCGAAGACATAGGGGTATACAGTACTGATTCTTCTGATTATCCTGATATTGGACATAAGCTGGCTGAACAGATTGCATCAAAAAAATATCTTGTTGGAATACTTATCTGCGGAAGCGGGATTGGGATGAGTATGGTTGCAAATAGACATAGAGGGGTAAGAGCAGCCCTATGTCACGACATCTATACTACAAAGTATAGCAGATTACATAATGATGCAAATGTGCTTGTCATGGGAGGAAGGATTATAGGCGAAGGTCTTGCCTTTGAAATGATAAAGACTTTTTTGGAGACCCCCTTTGAAGGAGGAAGGCATAAAAGAAGAATTGAAAAGATAGATAAGGAGCTTTGCCTTGAAGGAAAAAACTCTTAGAGAAATAGATACAGAAGTTTTTTCTGCTATCAGAAATGAGATAAAAAGGGAAAAAGAAAATCTCCTTATGATTGCATCTGAAAACTATGCGAGCAGAGCAGTAATAGAGGCCCATGCCAATGTTATGACGAACAAGTATGCAGAGGGATATCCAGGTGCTCGTTATTATGGAGGATGTGAATATGTAGATGTTGTGGAAAATCTGGCTATAGAAAGGGCAAAAAAGATTTTTAATGCCGACCATGTAAATGTTCAGCCACATTCTGGGTCTCAGGCAAATATGGCTGTTTATTTTTCTGTGCTGAAGCCTGGGGATCTGATAATGGGTATGGACCTTGCTCATGGTGGACATCTGAGTCATGGAAGCAGGGTAAGTTTTTCTGGAACACTTTTTAAATCTGTTTTTTATGGTGTTTCGCCTGAAACAGAGAGGATCGATTTTGATCAGATAAGGAGGATCGCAAAAGAGTATAAGCCTAAGATGATAATTGCTGGTGCAAGTGCATATCCCAGACAGATAGACTTTTCTCTTTTTAAAGAGATTGCTCAAGAGATAGGTGCATTTTTTATGGCTGATATTGCTCATATTGCAGGTCTTATTGTAGCTGGTCTTCATCCAAGTCCGGTTGGATTGGCAGAATTTGTCACCTCAACCACTCATAAGACACTAAGGGGTCCAAGAGGTGGAATAATTATTACAGAGAAGGAGTATGCTCAGAAAGTAGATAAGGCTATATTTCCAGGGATTCAGGGTGGTCCTCTCATGCATATAATTGCTGCAAAGGCAGTAGCTTTTAAGGAAGCAATGAGCCCGGATTTTAAGAAATATCAAAAACAGGTAATTATTAATGCAAAGGTTCTGGCAGAAGAGCTTTTGCGTTTGGGCTTTAGACTTGTTTCAGGGGGAACAGACAACCATCTGATCCTGATGGATCTCACAAATAAGGGAATTACAGGAAAACAGGCAGAAGAAGTCCTTTCAAAAGCGGGTATAGTAGTTAATAAAAACAGCATCCCATTTGACAAAAGAGGTCCAAAGATAACAAGTGGTATAAGAATCGGAACTCCTGCTCTCACTACCAGAGGCCTTAAAGAAGATGAGATGAAGCTTATAGCAGAGCTCATAAGCAAGGTTTTAAGTGAGCCTGATTCAGATCAGGTGATAAAAAGTGTAAAGGCCAAAATAAAAGAGCTTTGCCGAAGCTTTCCCATATATACCTTCCTTGAAAAAGAGGGCTAAATTGCCTCGACCCAGCTGGAAACAATATTTTATGGAAATTACAAGGATGGTGGCAAAAAGATCCACCTGTCTGAGAAGACAGGTAGGAGCAGTTATTGTTAAAGACAAAAGGATACTTGCCACTGGATATAATGGAGCTCCTTCTGGATTGAAGCACTGTGAAGAGGTTGGATGTATAAGGGAAAAGGAAGATATTCCTTCAGGTCAGAGACATGAGCTTTGCAGAGGACTTCATGCAGAGCAAAACGCGATTATTCAGGCAGCATATCACGGTATTTCTATAAAAGATTCTACTCTCTATTGTACTAATTTTCCCTGTGTTATATGTGCAAAGATGATAATAAATGCGGGCATAAAAGAGGTAATATATGAAGAGGGATATGATGACCTACTTGCCATGGAGCTTTTAAAAGAAGCTGGCATAAAAGTAGAGAGGTATGTTGAAGAATGAGGTGTCCCTATTGTTCAAAGATAAACAATAAAGTTATTGACTCCAGGCTGAGTAAAGACGGAAAGGTTATAAGAAGGAGAAGACAGTGCAATGAATGTGGAAGAAGATTTACTACTTATGAAAAGGTGGAGTTGAGTCTTCCTATGATAATAAAGAAAGATGGAAGAAGAGAGCCTTTTAACAGAGAAAAGATAATTGCTGGGATACAAAAAGCGTGCCAAAAAAGACCTATAAGCATAGAGAAGATAGAAGAATTTGTGGATTCCTTAGAGATTTATTTTCAGGAACTTGGAAAAAAAGAAGTGCCCACTTCAGAAATAGGGGAGATGGTTATAAATAAGCTGAGAGAATGGGATGAGGTGGCTTATGTGAGATTTGCTTCTGTATATAGACAGTTTAAGGATATAGGTGAATTTATGAAAGAACTGGAAGATATAATAAAGAACAAGAAACAGTTAAACAAAGATGAAAAATAAAAATGAATCTGCTGATAAATACTTTATGAAGATTGCCTTAAGAGAGGCAAAAAAAGGTCTTGGTAGAACCTCTCCTAATCCTGCTGTAGGAGCTGTTTTGGTAAAAGAAGGAAAGATTATTTCCAAAGGATATCATAAGGCATACGGACTTCCACATGCAGAAGTAGAAGCGTTGAAAAAAGCTGGTGATCGAGCATCTGGTGCAATCCTTTATGTAACCTTAGAGCCGTGCAATCACTATGGTAAAACCCCTCCCTGTACACAGGCGATAATCAAAAGCCAAATAAAAAGGGTAGTAATAGGGATGAGGGATCCGAATCCATCTGTAAAAGGAGGAGGGGCTGATTTTTTAAGAGAGCATGGAATAGAAGTAGAAGAAGGGGTTTTAGAGGAGGAATGTCGTGACTTAAACAAAAACTATATAAAGTTTGTGACAAAAGGTATCCCATTTGTCGCTATTAAGGTTGCAATGACTCTGGATGGCTGGATCGCTACACGTACAGGTCATTCTAAGTGGATCACTAACGAGGCATCCAGAAGATTTGTTCATAGATTAAGAGATATAGTAGATGCTGTGCTTGTGGGAATTGGGACAGTGGTATCTGATGATCCTATGCTGAATACAAGGCTAAAAAAAATAAGGGGAAAAGATCCCCTAAAAGTAATAATAGATCCCTATCTTAGGATTCCAAGGGATTGTAATGTGCTTAAAAATAAGGCAGAAAGGGCTATTATAGTTGTAGGAAAAGGAGCTGTAAGCAAAAAAGAGATAGACAAGTTTAAGAAAGAAACTGGTGCTGATGTTATAGAGTGCTCTTTAAAAAAAGAAAAGGAGTTGGATCTAAACCAGATGCTTCTTTCCTTGGCAAAAAGGAATATTACTTATGTGATGGTTGAGGGAGGAGCAAAAACAATCGGATCATTTCTCAGGCAAAGATGTGTAGATGAGTTTTTTATATTTAAGGCGCCAAAGCTGTTGGGCGGAAGTGATGGTATTCCTATGGCCTATGGCAATGGTGCAGAAAATATGGATAAAGCAATAGAAATTAAGGTCTTAAAGATAAGAAGATTTCAAGATGATCTTCTTATTCACGGATATCCTGTATTTAACGAGTAGTCTTCATGAAAGATCCTGTAAAAGGGTTTTTCTATGCCCTTGCTGGAGTGATTCTTGTTTCTACAAATTTTGTTACCGCAAAGTACGGGCTCAAGGGATTTAATCCAGAAAGCTTTACACTTATCTGGACTATATCTGCTACTTTTTACTCCTTTCTTATATGTCTTTTTTTTGAAGAAAGCAGGCGTCAACTCTTTTCTCCACCTCATTTAAAAGCACTTTTATCTCTTGGGATAGTAACAGGAATCACGATGCTCCTTTCCTGGAAAGGACTTTCTCTGTTAGATCCTGTTTTTGCCTCACTCCTTTGGAGATTTTTGCCTGTCATAACAGCAATTGCGGGAGTAATGCTTTTTAAAGAGAGGCTTTTAAGAGAAGAGATAATTGCTATAGCTATTATGATAGCAGGAAGTTTTTACAGTATTAATGGAAAATGGGATATAGTAGGAAAAGGTGTATTTTACATAATACTTGCCACACTTGCAGGAGCTGTACAGCTTCTTATAGCAAAAGCATATTCAAAAAAGATAGATATCAATGTTATGGTGGCTTATAGAGCAGGAATTGCCACAGCATTTGTATTCGTGTGGGATATGTTTTCTGGGAAGGTCAATTTTTCTTCTGTACCACTTAAATATTGGCTTGTAAGTATGCTTGGAGCATTTTTGGGCCCATGTGCCAGCTTTTTGTTCACCTTTAGGTCTTATCGCTATTGGGAGCTATCCAAGGCAAGCATTCTTCTTACTCTTCAGCCAGTATTTGTTTTGCCTCTTGCCTACATCTTTTTGGGTACTTTTCCTGATAAAAAAGAACTCATTGGAGGAGTAGTGATACTTTTTGGGGCTATTTGGCTTGCTTTAATACAGGCAAAAAAATGAAGTCATCTTGGTATTCTGATTTCAGGCTTTTTTTTCATTCCATCCAGAATAGCTTTTACCTTATCTCTTTCTACTTTTAGCTGTTTCAATCTTTCTATTTTTTTATCTTTTTCAGATGTAGAGCCCCTATCTAAGGATTCTTCCAGCGCTTCTATCTCTTTTTGAAGCTTATAAAGTAGTTTTGCTATCTTTCTTATAGACATATAAAAGCCCTTTTTCAACAGGTCATGTCTTATAATTCCTGTAAAAAGGATGGGGTGACCCAAATCACTTTTCATCTACCATAAAAAACACCCTCTGTATACAAAAATCCATCCTCTATTATGTGAGAACGTTTACATTTAGATAGATATATGATATATTTTTTTGTAAAAATTCCGAATGTGAGAGGGAATTATGATTAAGTGTAAACATTGTGGATCAACAACGTCATGTCATTGGTAAATCTGAAATACTGACAATAGAGCGTGACAACAGTAATACACGTTATCATCTCGGACGGATAACTCGTCGCACAAAAGTTGTTTCTAAAAAAATGAAAATGGTTCATGCATCTATGAAATTATGGCATGCTCTTACTGATCCATTAATACTTTGCGCAATATCAGCAAAAATTTTTATCTATCTTTAGATGAACGCTCTCACAGTTCAAAATCTACTTTTATTTTGAACATCTTAATAGCAGGTAGATTAATGATGTCATAGATTCCTGTGTTTTCAGAAATCTCTTTTAATGCCTTTTCAATATAATCCATATTCTCGGCAATAAAGGTAAACCAGATGTTATATTTTCCATTTCTCAAATAGTTATGTGTTACCCCTGGATATTTATTAACCTCACGGACAAAGTCATCTATCCTCTCTTCTGGTACTCTTGCTGCGCATAAAGTGCTTACAAAATTAAGCCTGCTTGAATGGAAGTTTCCCCCTATCCTCCTCACTATCCCTTTATCTTTTAATCTTTTTATTCTTCTTATAACTTCTTCTTCTGAGATCCTCAATTTTTCGCCTACTTCTTTAAATGGAGCAGAACTTATAGGAAATTCTGACTGAATTTCATTCAATATTGCTTTGTCTATTTCGTCCATATCATTGTCTATCTCTTTTCCTGGTTCATACGCACAAAGGGGATCTTCCCCAAGATAATCTCCTGTTTCCTCATATGCCCTTGCTCTGCAACCACCACAATACCTTATGTATCTGCATCTGCCACATCTTCCTTTATAAGAAGAAAGATCTCTCAGTCTCTTAAATACTGGCGAATTTTTCCATATATGAGAAAAGCTTTCTTTTTTGAGATCACCACAGTTTATCTCTAAGTAACCACATGGCTGAATAGTCTGATCAGCAGAGATAAAACAAAAAGATATACCTCCTAAGCATCCCTTTGTTACTGCATCAAGACCATAGGTCTTAAATTCTACTTTTTCTCCACTTTTATAAGCCTCTTGTCTTAAGATTCTGTAATATTGAGGAGCACATGTAGGCTTTATGTGAATAGGAACTTCCTTTTTTTTGTAATAAAGCCAGTGAAGAAGCTTTTCATATTTTTCAGCCTCTATCTGTTTATCTCTTAAGGCCTTGGCTCTTCCAGTAGGAACAAGTAAAAATATATGATGAGCAACTGCCCCAAGCTCTACGGCCATATCAATTATATCTTCTATGTGATCTATATTGTGAGTTGTAACAGTAGTGTTTATCTGAAATTCTACATTTTTTTCTTTTAATAAATGAATCCCATTTATAGCAGCCCTAAATGAACCTTCAGTATTTCTAAATTTATCATGCACTTCTTCCTTGGAGCTGTCCAATGAAATACTCACCCTTTTTATCCCAGATTCTTTTATCTTTTCTACTGTCTGTTCATTAAGAAGTGTGCCATTTGTAGCAAGAACCATCCTGAGTCCAATGGAAGTGCCATATCTTGCAATATCAAAAAGATCATCCCTTAATAAAGGCTCTCCTCCTGTAAGGATGATTACAGGGGTTCCAACCTCTTTTATTTGATTTAATATTTGAAAACA
>Ga0256842_1002532_pt1 | contig 13013 bp, 12 predicted proteins | sample 4559240metaG_FD_185973 | JGI IMG/M metagenome (GOLD analysis project Ga0256842, IMG submission 185973) | Hydrothermal vent microbial communities from Guaymas Basin, Mexico - 4559-240 | ecosystem: Environmental > Aquatic > Marine > Hydrothermal vents | place: Mexico: Guaymas Basin | collected...
GGAACCGTTTCTAAAAGTTCAAAATCAGCTTCATTCAATAATCCGGGATGAATTTCAAAATGAAATTTAGCGTTTTTATCTTTCAAATATTCCCAAATTTTCTTTGCTAAAACTCGGTCGGCATTAAAAGTTCTATCAATAAATTTTATTATCAAAGGTTGGAATGACAAGAGGAAGTCCAATTCTTTTTTTATTGTTTGGAAAATTTTGTGTTGCAATTTCTGGTCAGTACGAGAGGAGAGGCAATATGAGCATTTGAATGGGCAACCGCGACTGGCTTCATAATAAAGATATTTGTTTTTCAAAACTTTTCTATCTTCCTTGATGTAAGGAAAAGGCGTATTATTGAAATTATTTTCGGTAGATTTAATAATTTTATGAAGCGGTTTTAGTTTTCCTAATAAAAAAATTTTCAAAGGAATTTCTCCATTTCCTGAGATAATTAAATCAACAGAAGGGAATTTTGAAATCCAAGTTTGAGAATTATAACTAACTTCCGGACCGCCCAAAATTATTTGTGATTTTGGTAAAATTTTTTTTAATTCCGGCAAAATCTTTTGAACAACTTCCGAATTCCAAATATAAACTGAGATCGCAATAATATCCGGTTTGGTCTCAGAAATAATTTCTAATATTTCAAAGATATTTTGATTAATTGTGAGCGATAATATTTGAGAAGAAAAGGCTGTTTCTTTAATTGATTCTCTCAAATAATAAACAGCCGGAGTTGAATGCGTATATCTTGCATTTAAAGAAACGAAGACAATTTTAGACATTAAAACTTTATTTTCGGAAGGATTACTCGGCGAGCGTTTTCCAAATCTTCAGGAAAATCTATTTCAATACAAGGAGAATTTTCGATAGAAACGCTTTCCAAAAAAGTTTTGGTTGCCATTTCATTAACGGCATATTCAAAATAGTTATTTTCTTGTTTTTCGAGAATTCCTTTTTCTAAAGATTCTTTGAAGAGAGTCAAATCTTTTTTAGCAAATTTTCCAATTCCTACAAACTCTCCCGAACAATCTTTTGGATCTAACAATTTTCCAATTTCAAGAATTCTTCTATTTGAATCAACAATAACCTTAACTTCTTCTTCGCGGCAAAGTTTTTCTTCAATTAACAATTGCGTATTATCTTTTGTTTTAGAAAAATGATTCAGAATTTTAGGATCAAAAAATACATCAGCATTAAAATAAATAAAATCATCATCAAATAAATCTCTCGTTAACCAAAGAGAGTAAAGAGTGTTGGTTTTATCATAAATATCGTTTTCAACAAAAGTAACATTTTTCTTATCCAATTTTTGTAAAATGTGTTCTTTTAAAACATCTTTTTTGAATCCTACGACAAAGACGAATTTTTCAATTCCGTAATCTAAACAAGCATTAATTTGATTATGTAAAATGCTGTTTTCCCCTAATTTAATCATACTTTTGGGAAGACCTCCGGACATTGCTTGAAGTCGTTTCCCCATACCTGCTGCTAAAATTATTGCTTTCATATTTTATCCTTTATATTTTATAAATGACTTTAATTGTGAGATATTATTTGCTCTTTCAAGAGCTTGTTCTTTTGTTATTTTTCCTTCTTTTATTTTTTGAATTAATGCTTGTTCTAAAGTAATCATTCCATGTTTATTACTTTGAAGCATCATACTATAAATTTCATCAATATTATTGTTGATAATTAAATTCTGAATGACGCTGTTTGAGAGCATAATTTCTTTAAAAAGAATCAATTTATTATTTTTATCAGGAATTAATTGTAAGGAAATAATGGCTTTTAAGGCATAAGATAATCTTTTCCTGAAAATATCGATATTTGTGTCAGCATTATAAGTTATTAGCTTTGCCAAAGTTTCATATACGGAACGCGTCTTCATTGTTGCATAAACCAAAACTCCGGAATCAATTAATTGGAAAATCATATCCAATACTTTTGGAGAATTAATATCGTCAATAACAACCAAATTAGGATTTAAAACCAAACAATTATTTAAGGCATCTTCAATTGAATTTGTGTCATAATTTATTTGGATATGACGAACTATTGAATGCTTTGATTCATGATAATATTCAATTGTGTCTTGAATAATATAAATGGAACCTGTGATAAATCTATTATCAAAATCAACTAAAGAATCAATAAAAGAACTTTTACCACTACCAACTGGTCCTGTAATAAGAACTAAACCTGAATTTTCTTTGTCGAAAGTAATTGTTGGCATAATTTTTGGATTTAGACCTAAACTTTCAAATGGCAAAACCGAGCGTCTCGTTGGTTTGATTCCAATGACAAGTTCTCCTCTTTCAAAATAAGTTAAGAAAAGATATCGATATAGAATTCCACCGTACAAAAATTCAAAGTTAAATTGCATATATTTTTTTGCAATCAGTTCATCCAATTCTGTATTTGTTAAAGTGCTGAGAATCATAATGTTAATCTCATCTTGAGAAAATACTCTTTGAGACGAGATTGGACCGAATTTGTTTCTAATTCTAGCCCAGACAGTCGATTTTGTCCCGGGACCGCCAAATTCAATATAAGAGCTTCCTACTCCTTCCATTTTAATTAAGAACTCTCGTAATTTGGTATAAACTCGTTCATGAAGTTCCGGATTGGTATTTAATTTTTCTTTCAATCTAAGCAATTTATCTACAGATGATGTTTGTGAAAGTCGTTTTCTTTCAATCAATCCTAATTCAATTACCGATCTGAATTCTTTCATATTCACCGGTTTAGTTAAATATCTAAAAGCTCCATATTCCAGAGCTTCTTTTGTATAATGCATATCGTCGAAACCGGTAATCATTATAACGATTGCTTCGGGATCAATCATTTTTAGAACTTTCATAAATTCAACACCATTCATCTCCGGCATCAAAATATCAGTTACATAAATATCGTAAGTTGTCTTGGAAGATAACTCAAAAGCTTCTTGTCCATTTTGAGCTTCATCTACTTCATAATTCAGATCTTCAATATAACTTTTATATAAGTCACGAATATCCGGTTCATCATCAATTATTAGTATTTTTGGATTTTCACTGTTCATTTTTTCTCCTACTAAAATGTCTCATTCCACATTGCTAATCTTTTTTCATTATTTGTATATGGAGTCCCCGGAGGAGCCCATTTCCTAAATCTATTGTCGTAAACAATTTGTTCTTTATAACCGCTCCAGGCATCCCCGACCCAATGCCTCCCTGTTATAACATCAAAATAATTTGTATGATATCCCCAATAAGAAGCATATTTAATTCTCCTTCTTTCAATATCATATTCCCAATGTCCATATCCATCGGCTCGCTGACGCCAACTATTATAAACATAGCTGTAATTTTTATGAGTAAAATAATCATAAATTGTTCTAAATTGGTAGGCAGTATAATAAACTCTCGTTGTATAAGTTGCCGAAAGTGTTTTTTGAGTTCTGCTCCCGTAAACCGTAAAATGTCCTCTTTGCCCGATTCCTGCATAATTTTCAATTTTAATAGAACCTTTTGTGAAAATATTTGCCATAATCATAATACTGTCATTATATGAAGAATGGGATGTTCCAATTTTAAAATCTTGAGCACTCATTAATCCTAGCATATCTTTACTTGAAATATCTTTTCTCGGATCATTGGCATACATTACATTCTCGTCGGCAATAATATGTTGATCACTGGCAATACTTAATTGTCCCTTTAATGTTCCTTTGATATGAATATCGTGGGGGGTTAAAATAATTCCTCCATTATTTTCATTAATATCAAAAACACTGAGAGTTTTTGTATGAGTTCCATAATTTGGTGAATACCAACTATCTTTAGAAAGTACCACAGTTCCATTAGCTTTCATTTCTAGATAATTATAACCGTTAGGAACTTTGTAAGCTTTTCCGCGGGCAGCATTTGTTAAACCCATATTATTTGGAAGAGGAATCGGATCATGATTAAAATCGTTGTTTGTTCCTTGAAATCCGTTATAATTTGACTGATTGGCTCCGCCTGCATAATTAACTCCACTGGTACTGCTGACATTATCCGTGAAAGTTGGACCGGGAATTCCCATAACCCCCATTGCTCCGTTTACGTGAACAGGACCATCAACTTTTTCGCCTGTACCAAAAAAAAGTCCACTGGGGAAATGACCGGCAAAAAGTGCATATTGAGAAAAAGGTACAGCTCTTTGCATAGCGTAGGTAGTACATTTCACTGTAGCATTGTTGATATTATTTTTTATTTCAGCGACAGAAGTTATGAGAATTTCACCGTATTGCAAATCTGAATTAGTTGAATAATCATCAATTTTTACATTGCAAATCGCATCACTGTTTTCAAATTTTTTGTTTTTTAATCCTGCTCGCCACCCATTATGTTTTTCAAGATATCTTAAACAATAGTGAGCGAAACTATTTGAGACATTATGTGTTTCGATAGCATTATCCGTTTGAATGTAAGTGGTTAAAACTGTTTTTTGAGAACTGGACAGAGTTGTGAGATAAGCACTGATACTCATCACAAAACTCATTACAAGAATCATTGAAACACGTCCCATGACAAACTCCTTTTAGTATTTCCAAATATTTTTAGGCTGAAGTCTTTCTTCAGCACTAAGTTGGATAAATTTATTATTAACTTTATTTTTGCTTTGAATTTCCATCGTAAATCCGACAAATTTGATTTTATTAAGTGAAAGTGTAGGTGTAAGGTTTTTATCAAAATAGGTGAAGGAAATTTGGGTAAAACCAATAAATGGCCAAATATAAAGACTATTGTTTGTTTTTTCACAAAGTTCAATTAAATTTTGATTATCATAATTATTGTTAGGTAAATTTTTCGAATAAATTGTTACTGTATCAACTTTTGTGTCATTGTTTACATCTGTTAAAAACGTAATTTTATTTGCTGTGGCACTCAAAATTGAGTGGTCAGGATCAAACACGTTTTTTCCGATATTGTTTAATTTTGTTCGCAAATCAAAACGTTCAACTTGCATAAATTCATAATAATTTGATAAAGCTAAAGATTCGGTTGTATTCATTGTCGAATTTCTTTGAGCCGTCATTATGATTATTGAAAAGGACGCAAAGAGGATTACAACAGCTACCATTTTAATTATAGTTTCCATAATATCTCCTAATTAGTTCCGGAAATAAATGAAAATAATTTCTGAGTTTTGATAAAAGAACCGTCCAATGGATTCTCAATCTTAAAAATAACCATTTTTTGCTCTGATTTAGAAGACAAACTATCTCCATTAAGATTAGAATAAAACACTCTTCCCGAAACTTTAAAGTCCGTGTTGGCAAATCTGAAGACTGTTTTCCAATTGTTAAAATCATCAATATCATTAAAGGGGAAAGTCTCTCCATTTTCTGCCCCGAGTGAGTTAGGCTTTGTAAATGCACCCGGAATGTTAGAAGGAATACTATTAACCGTATTTTTGTCGTAAGCTCTTGTCCAAACAACATCCAAAAGATATTGACCTAAAGCCAATCCGTTTGAATTTTCGATTGTTGCCCATAAGTTTTGTGATTTTGAAAGCATTATGTGGTTGTAATTTACAGTGGTTGCCATAAATACTACAATGGTTAGAATCAATATTATTATTTCGGAACTACTCATAATTCTTCCTCCTAATCAGCTGTTGAAGAAGCAATTGCCTCTTCTAGTGAAGTTACTCCTCGTTTTACTAATTCTATTGCGGATTCTCTTAAACTCAACATTCCGTTCTTTATCGCCAATTCTCTAATCTCATCTTCATTAATATCATCTTTTGAGTTAAGTATTATCTTTCTTAGTTCTTTTGTAAAGTATAAAGCTTCATGAATTCCGCATCGTCCTTTATATCCTGTTCCCCGACATTTCTCACAGCCTACCGGTTTATAAATTTTACCGGCTTTTATTAATTCTCCCGGAACACCGTATTTCTCATAATATTCAATTTCATCTTCTGTTACTTTAGTTTTACATTCTTTACACAAAGCTCTAACAAGGCGTTGAGCAACAATAATATTTATGGCATTTGCAATAAGAAATGTTTCTACTCCCATTTTATACAAACGTCCGACAGCACTCGGTGCATCATTTGTGTGAAGGGTTGAAAGTGTTAAGTGTCCCGTATTGGCAAGTTTTATTGCGATTTCAGCGGAAGCTTTATCTCTAATTTCTCCCACCATTACAACATCCGGGTCATGTCTAAGAATTGCTCTAATCGCTTGATCAAAGTTCAAATTATTACTGATTTTAATTTGCCGTGCACCTTCGATAACATATTCCACCGGGTCTTCAACAGTAAGAATATTCTTTTCGGGAGTTATAATATTATATAGAGTCGCCAGCAGAGTTGTACTTTTACCACTTCCGGTCGGACCGGTAATAATTATAAGCCCCTGCGGTTTGGTAATGGCATTTACGAAATCAATTTTTGCTTGTGGCAATAATCCTAATTTAACCAAATCTTTAATCACGTTTCTATCATCAAGAATACGAATTACGATACTTTCAAAATGTTTTTCATTTTGTTTTGCTACAATAGGTAAAATTGAGACTCTAAATCGGATTGTATTACCGTCAATATCGCGTTGGATATAACCATCTTGAGCAGTATCGATTTTAAATCTATCAACATTTTTTGATCTATCTTTTACTACAGCCAGAAATGCTTGCGGGTTAATATTTTCTTTCTTTTTCCAAAGATGCAGTTTGCCGTCGGTTCTAAATCTAATATCAATTGAAGTATTACTCGAAGGAACAATATGGATATCACTGACTTTATTTTTTACTCCTTCAATTAATGCTGCTTCAAAAAGGTAAACCAAGGCACCTTTATTGATTTCTTGATCTATTAATTCTTCTTCATTTTCTTTTGTGGATTCTTCAATAGCGTTTATATCTATTTCATCTGTTTTTTCTAGAATTTTTAGATATTCATTATCATCTTGATTTAATCTTTTGATTAAGTTTTCGATGTTGGAAAACGGGCAATATAAAATTTCATATCGATTAAAATTCAGAACATTTGCGATTTCTTTTCCCAATGTATCGCGCGGATTTGAGGCAATTACCGCTAAAGCATTGTTGCGTTTAGGTAAAATTTTAAAGGGAATTATTTTTCTTTCAATAGCTTTTTCGTACAAATCTTTAGGAAGTTTTTCCAATAAATCTTTGATGTTATCAATTTCTTGATCTGATAATTGATCGGCATTTATTTCTACTTTTTGGATTGCATATAATTTGGCAATTTCCGTATAAATTTTTTCTCTATCAACGTTAAAGTCTGAGATTAGAATTTGATCCAAAGGGCGTTTGATATCTGCAAGTTTATCTTTTTTTATTGCCGCATCTAAAATGTCGGGCGTTATAACATTCTTTAAAATTAATAATTTTCCGAGAATAAGATAATCTTTCATTTTTTACATTCCGGGGGATTTTGGGCGAACCATTGCTGATTCAGCTGAGATTAAGATGAGAAAAATCATACTAATGAAAATAAAAGCAGCGGTCAATAAATCCATTAAATTGATAATTGATTTTAAGCGATATTCAGTGTCTTTTTCATAATAATTAGCGATTTGAGTTGCTGCATTTTTGATTGAACCACTTGCAGCTCCGGCATTTAAACGAGAAATAACCGTGTCGTTAAAAACAGCAGATTCTTCTAAGGCATCAACAAGTCCCTTACCGCTTTTTAACATCATAGGAATGGTTATATTTTTTATTCTGGTTTCCATGTATTTATTTCCGCAAGCTTCTGCCGCAATTTGGATAATTTCAATATTGTTTCCTGAACCTGTATAGATAATTGAGAATACTTTGAAGAAAACTTGGATTGCCATTCTATGCATTAAAATACCGATAACAGGTAATTTAATCAATAATTTATCTCTGGCGATTTTACCTTTTTCCGATGACCATTTTACCGCAAAATAAATAATTGGAGCAATACCTATAATGATAAACGCATACCAATATTGTTTCATAAAAGTTACGGCACCCATTGTGAATTTTGTCAATGGTGGAAGATCAATTCCAAATTGGGTGAACATAACCGTTGTTTGAGGAAATAGTTTAAAGAAATAATAGCCAAATGCCAAAGCCATAAATCCAACCGTAACCATTGGCATAAATATAGCTGATTTCATATCTTTTTTAAATTGTGCCTGACGTTGTAAATGAAGAGAGATGCTTTTGTAGATTTCAGACATATTACCGGATTTTGAAGCCAGCCCCAACATATAAGAAGTGAACTTTCCGAAAACATCCGAATATTTATTGAAAACAGATTCCCCGTCTTTACCTTGTCTCAATTCTCTGGAAATATTTTTTATTGTTGCTTTAAATGTTTTATTTTTAATATCATTGGATAGGATTTTTAAGATGTCGTCATATTTCATATTTTCTTTCAACATATCGGAAGTCATTGAAATAAACATCACGATTTCTTGGAAAGGTGGCTTGAAATGGAAATCAAAAAGTTTGGGTTGTATTTTTATTTTTGAATATTTTAGATTTTCTAAAACATTCATTACTTCTTCTTTAGTAAAAGATTCAATTTCACCGTTTATTTTTTTTCCTGTCGAATTTAGAGCACTGTATAAAAATGTTTTTTTAGGTTCTATTTTTACAATATTGAATTTATGTTGTTTCGATAAACTTTGAATTTGATTTTTGGCACCATTTTTATTATGGCTATAAACAGAGCCTTTTACCAATGCCTTATTATCTAATTTTATTCCCTGATACCTAAATTCCTTTAACATTAATTTTTATTCCTTTTTTATTTTAAAGAATAAATTTGGTTTTACTTCAGTCAATGAATTTTTCATAAAGATAAGAATTATTTTTCTATTTTGATTTTTTTCTTTACATTATGTTTAAGTTTTAAAAATGGTTTTTAATTCCTACTATTATGGTAGGTAATTATAAATACAAAAAGTTATTAATAATAATGATAAATAACGGAGGTTATTATGGAAAAAGTTAGCATTAATCAACCAACTGAAAAAGATATTCATCTAAAAGATAATATCGATCGAATTAAAAATAAAATTGTTGTTTTCAGCGGGAAAGGTGGTGTTGGTAAAAGTACCGTTGCTGTCAATTTAGCATACGGATTAGCTTTAAATGGTAAAAAAGTAGGTATTATGGATGTTGATATGCACGGACCTTCAATAGCAAAAATGTTGGGTATTGAAGGCAAAAAACTTGGCGGTCCAAAATCAGATGACAGACCTACCCCAATCAAAGTGCATGAAAACTTATGGGCATTATCAATTGCAACATTTCTCCCTGATGTTGATGAACCGGTTATTTGGCGAGGTCCTTTGAAAAATGGTGCGATTAAACAATTTATGCAAGATATTGAATGGCCGGAATTAGATTATATGATTATTGACTGTCCTCCGGGAACAGGTGATGAAATTCTTTCTGTTGCTCAGATTTTAAAAAATGTAAATGGTTCGGTAATTGTTTCGACTCCTCAAGACATTTCTTTCTTAGATGCGAGAAAAACAATTAAATTCTCAAAAAAAATGAATATTCCAATTTTGGGAATTGTTGAAAATATGGCTTATTTAATTTGCCCAAAATGCGGTGAGAAAATTGAAATATTTGCCGGAAATGGAGCTAAAAAAGCTTCCAAAGATTTTGATGTTGATATTTTAGGTTCTATCCCAATTGATCCGAATATTGTAAAAACAGGTGATACCGGCAGACCATATATTTATGATTATAATAAATTACCGGCAGCAAAAGAAATGAATGTTGTCGTAGAAAAAATTATTAATAAAATGGAGAAGTAAATGAAAATAGCATTACCTATTGTGAATGGAATAATGAGCCAACATTTTGGTCATTCCGAAAAATTCAGTATTATTACAATTGAAGATTCAAAAATAGTTTCAAAAGAATTTGCTACACCGCCACCTCATGCGGAAGGTGTTATTCCAAATTGGTTAGCTTCTTTGAAAGTGGATTTGTTATTGACCGGCGGAATCGGACCGATGGCTGTAAATATTCTTAATAGTAAAGGTGTTGAAGTTCTTTCCGGAATACCACAATTAACTCCTGATGAAGTTGCCGAAAAATATATTAACGGAACTTTGGTTTCAACCGGAAATAGTTGCGATCATCATTAATATTGGTGATAAGCTTACATAAAAAAAGCCACATTATTGTGGCTTTTTATTTATTCTATATAGATTATAATTTCAATTTTTCAGCAGTCGTTTTTCCCGGCCTGATATATTCGAATTCCGAAATTTCTATTTCTACTAGTGTAAAATCAGGGTGTTCGTGACTATTCCAAAATTGTTTAATAAATTCGATATTATCAAAAACCATTTTTTTAGATTCAACTTTCATTGATAAATCAGCTTTACCTTTTGCTCTGACATATCCGGTTTCATTTTCATTTTTAGGGATCATTAAACAGAATTCGATATTGGGATTTTTCCTAATTTGATTTACTTTTGAATCATCATAGCTGGTAGCAATAAAAAATTCATTATTAATATGGATTAATGTTACCGGTCGGACATAAGGTTGTTTCTCATTACAAGTTGCAAAATAAACTGTTTGAGTTTGTTTAAAATGTTCCAGAATTTCCTTTTTTAGCATTTCCATAATTTCCTCCTAAATAGTTTGGGTAAATTAATTTATTTACAATATTATATCTAATATATTAATTGATACTTAAATTGTAAATGTTTTTTTTAGGAGATAAAATGAGTATTTTAGAAATAATTGGTTACGTTTCGTCGGTCTTAGTTGCTCTTTCTTTAATGATGAGTTCGATTATAAAATTGCGTTGGTATAATTTGGTTGGAGCATTATTAATGTCTCTTTACGGATTTTTATTACATTCTTATCCTGTTGGATTATTAAATCTTTTTATTGGTATTGTCGATATTTATTTTTTAGTTCAAATTTATAAAAGAAAATCATATTTTCAATTACTAACTTTGGATTACCATTCAGACTATCTTAAATATTTTCTTGAGCATCATTCTAAAGATATTAAAAAATTTTTCCCTGATTTTACTTTTAAGATTAATGATTGTCAAATAGGGTTTTTTGTTTTGCGAGATGCCATTCCGGCCGGATTGTTTATTGCTGAAGAAGTTGAAGATGAATTAATTATAGAATTGGACTATGCCATTCCTCAATATCGAGATTTCCAATTGGGGAAATTTCTCTATCCTGCTTTAATTTCTAAGTTTGAGAACACAAATGTTAAATTAATAAAAATACATCCTAAAAATAAAATGTTAGCCACTTACTTAAAAAAAATCGGATTTAAAATAAACAATGATAATGAATACTATTTTGAATTGAAGGTGGAAAAATGAGTAAATATACTTTGAAAAAAATAATGGAAAACAGCTTTGAAAAATATCCTGATTTACCGGCTGTTTCGTGGGTTGACGGAGAACCAATTACCTATTCTGAAATGGGAAAAAAGATATTCCATACTTCATCTTGTTTGCATAAAAAAGGTGTTGGTTTTGGGGATAGAGTTGTAATTCTAAGTGAAAATATGCCAAATTGGGCTATTGCCTATTTTTCAATAATTAATTTGGGAGCAATTGCCGTTCCGATTTTACCGGATTTCCACATTAATGAAGTTGAACATATTATTATGAAAACTAAGGCGAAAGCAATTTTTGTCTCAAAAAAATTATTTGGGAAAATTGAAGCATTGGAAACGGATTTTTCATTGTCAAGAATCCTGATTGACGATTTTAGTATTATTCCTGAGGATATAAAAAGTTCATTGGTTAAAAAAGTTTTGAAAACCGGTTCGGTAGAATTACAAAAAGTAGCAAATGTGGCTCTGAAAATTGCCAAATTTATCCCGCCTGAAGTTAGAGAAGATGATGTCGCTTCCATTATCTTTACGTCCGGAACAACCGGTCATTCCAAAGGTGTTGTTTTAACTCATAAAAATATTGTGAAAGATGCCATCGGCGGATATAATATTCAGAATTTGGATTCTAATGATAGACTTCTTTCCATATTGCCATTATCTCATACTTATGAATTTACGATTGGATGTGTTTTACCTCTAATGAATGGTGCCTCAATTTATTATTTGGATAAAATCCCTGCTCCAAGAATTCTTATGAGAGCAATGCAAAAAATCAGACCGACATTGGTTTTGACAGTTCCGCTTATTATGGAAAAAATTTATAAGAATAAAATCCTCTCCGGATTCCAAAAAAATATGTTTTTGAAAACCCTTTATAAAATTCCTTTTACGAGAAAAATTCTTCATAAAATTGCGGGAAAAAAGGTTATGAAATCATTTGGTGGAAAAATAAAATTCTTTGGAATTGGCGGTGCTCGACTTTCTTATGATGTGGAACAATTCCTATTTGAAGCAAAATTTCCTTACGCAATCGGATATGGTTTAACTGAAACTTCACCATTGATAGCCGGATTTTCTCCTAAAACAGCTGTATTTCGTTCAACCGGAAAAGCAATAACCGGTTTAAAAATTAGGATTAAGAATAAAAATGAAAAAACTCAGGAAGGTGAAATTTGGGTTAAAAGTGATACAGTAATGAAAGAATATTACAATGAACCTGAAAAAACGAAGGAAGTTTTGGTAGATGGTTGGTTTAATACCGGTGATTTGGGTATTTATAAAAAAGAAATTTTGTTTATTAAAGGACGCTCGAAAAATGTTATTATCGGTCCCAGTGGGGAGAATATTTATCCTGAAGAAATTGAGGCAAGAATTAATAGATGTTTGCTTGTTGATGAATCTTTGGTTTATGAACAAGATGGTAAAATTGTTGCCAGAGTCCATCTTAAATATGAAGAAATCGATAAACTTTATCCTAAAATGAACGATGAAAAAGTTCATAAAAAAGTGTTGTTAATTCTTAACGAAATAAAAACTAATGTTAATCACGATTTGTCTAAATATTCTAATATCAATCGGATAATTGAACAAACCGAAGAATTTGTAAAAACTCCCACAAATAAAATCAAAAGATATCTCTATAATTAGAAAAT
>Ga0256842_1002533_pt1 | contig 13013 bp, 13 predicted proteins | sample 4559240metaG_FD_185973 | JGI IMG/M metagenome (GOLD analysis project Ga0256842, IMG submission 185973) | Hydrothermal vent microbial communities from Guaymas Basin, Mexico - 4559-240 | ecosystem: Environmental > Aquatic > Marine > Hydrothermal vents | place: Mexico: Guaymas Basin | collected...
AGTTTATATTTTCTGGCAATCTTTCCGTCAAATATGTCAAAAGCACCGCCAATCCATGCTAAAATTATTGCCAAAGTGAAATTATTTTGCGTTATAAAATAGGTTGCCAAAAGTCCTGCCGTTATATTGACAAATGTGAACATATTTGCAAGATTAAAATGTGAAGAGGGTGTCCATAAGAATTTCATAGTGATATTTACCTTCATAATTAATAGCTGAAATTATAGCTAAATCATATTAATCTGTTATGCGTAAGATGACAATAGTCTTTATAATGATAAATATTATCAATATGATTAAGTATCTTATAAGTTGATATAGATTATCATTTGCATGTTGAAAATGCGCTTATGGAGATTTTAAAAGCGAATCAAATGGTTTAGGAACAAAACAAGAGTAAGTTTAGAGTATAATGTGAATGATGATTTCTTAGCGACTTGTGTATATTCAACACAAGGAGATAAAGAAACCTCTGCAAAATAGACCATGACCGGAATTATTTTCAATTCATGGTAAATTATAATTTTTAAAAAGAATACAATATGAAAAAATTAATAGATTGTGAAAAAGGTGAGAAAGTAAAAGTTGTAAAATTAAATGCAAATTATGATTTGAAACAACGACTTATCTCTTTTGGTGTTATGAAAGATTCTGTGATTCAAGTGCTGGAGCATGCACCGAGAAAAAAAACAATAGAAGTGAAAGTTGGAAAAATGAGAATAGCACTTCGTGCCGAAGAGGCAGAACTGATTGAGGTTGAAAAAATATGAATGAAAATGTAAAAAAGTGTCCTATGATTGCCAACCACATTAAAGTAGCATTGGTCGGACAGCCTAATGTTGGCAAAAGTATGCTGATTAACTCCGTATCAAATGCCCATTTACATGTAGGGAACTTTTCCGGGGTTACGGTTGATAAAACAGAAGTCTTATTTGATTATAAACATTATCATTTTACGGTTGTTGATTTGCCGGGAACTTATGCTTTTACCGACTATACTATAGAAGAGAGAGTGACGAGAGATTATCTTTGTGCGGAGGATTATGACATTATTATTAATGTTGTAGACTCCACAAATTTGGAAAAAAATCTTCAACTCACGGCAGAACTTTTTACGATGACTAAAAAGATGGTAATAGCCTTAAATATGAGTGATGAAGCCGAAAAAGAAGGGTTGGAAATTAATGCCGAGTATATGTCTGAACTCTTGAATATTCCTTGTGTAAAGGTTTCGGCAGCACAAAAAACAGGAATAGAAGATTTGATAAATACGGTTGTAGAGGTGCATGAAAAACCAAAACAAGAACCTAAACTTGTATTTAGTGAACCAGTTGAAGAGGAGATTGAAAATATTGTCTCTTATTTGCAAAAACACAAATTTCAAGCAACAAACAGCTATAGAAACATCGCGATAAATCTTTTAAAAGAGAACAAAAAAACTTATGAAAAATTGCATGATGACCCAATTTGGACGGAACTGCAGCCTATTTTGATAGAAGCTTCACGTCATATAGAACTCCACCATGATACAGATGATATAAAAGAGGCATTTGCAGAGGAGTATGCTTCATTTAACAGAGGCATAGTCGCTGAAGTGGTAAAAGTGAAAAAGCCTCTCAATGAGGAAAAAACGCTTACAGAAAAGATAGATTCGATTTTGATTCATCCTTTGTACGGGATTCCTATATTTTTATTTTTAATGTGGGGGTTGTTTCAACTTACCTTTGTTTTAGGTGCGATACCGATGGATTGGATCGATGGCTTTTTCGGTTGGTTCGGTGATGCGGTCGGAGCGACTATAGAAAATGATGATATACGTTCTTTGGTCGTAGATGGACTTATAGCGGGTGTAGGCGCGGTTATTCTTTTTACGCCTAATATTATTATTTTATTTATTGGAATTGCTTTGCTTGAGAGTACCGGTTATATGTCACGGGTTGCTTTCTTACTTGACGGATTCTTTCATAAGTTTGGATTGCACGGACAGAGTTTTATACCACTGGTGACAGGTTTTGGGTGTTCAATTCCGGCTTATATGAGTGCGAGAATACTTAAAAATGATAGAGACAGACTGCTTACGCTGTTTATTATCAGCTTTATGTCCTGCGGGGCGAGACTGCCGGTATATGTTTTGTTTGCCGGAGCATTTTTCAGCGAGTCAATCGCCGGTAATATACTTTTTGCAATTTATATTACAGGAGCAATGCTTGGACTCATTGCTGCGAAAATTTTAAAGTTGACTGCCTTTAAAGGTGCGGATGAGCCGTTTGTTATGGAAATGCCGAAGTATCGTCTGCCTTCTGTTAAACTTATATGGCATACCGTTCTTTCAAAAACTTTGATGTATTTGAAAAAGGCAGGAACATTTATCGCCGGTGCTACTGTCCTTATATGGTTTTTAAGTAATTATCCGCATAATACCGAATTGGAAAATAACTATGAAGTCAAGATAGAACAGGCACAATCACAAGAAGAAAAAAATAAGTTGGCAAATGAACTTGCGAGTAAAAATTTAGAACAAAGCTATTTGGGACGCATAGGAGCATTCTCAGAACCGCTCTTTAGACCTCTTGGTCTTGATTGGAAAATGGCAGTTGCTCTTGAAGCGGGTTTAGCGGCAAAAGAAGTGGTTGTATCGACTTTGGGCGTGTTGTATGCCCTGGGTGACGATGTCAGTGAAACGACCTATTCGCTCAAAGATGCCATCAGTAAAAACATCTCTTTTGCATCAGCCGTTGCATTTATAGTGATTATTATGGTCTATCTTCCCTGTTTTGCAGCTTCGGTCGTTTTTACACGTGAAGCGGGAGGCATTAAATATTTCTTCTATTTGTTGGCCTTTACTTCGATAACAGCTTATGTACTTGCCTTTTTGGCATACCATATAACATTATTGTTGGGGTATTAACTCATTATTAGATTATATTTGTTAAAATAAATTATGCAAAAAATATTAATGATTGAAGATGACTTGGAATTGGCTGAGATACTCACGGAGTATCTTGAACAATTTGAGTTTGAGGTTATCACTGAAGATGACCCTTTTAAAGCCGTAAGTATATTAAAGTTAGAGCCGTTTGATCTGGTTATACTGGATTTAACACTTCCCGGAATGGATGGTTTGGAAGTCTGTGAGGCTATTCGTGAGCGTCAGGATATTCCTATAATTATTTCAAGTGCGAGAAGCGATGTTACAGATAAAATAAGAGCGCTTGAACTTGGTGCTGATGATTATTTACCAAAGCCGTATGATCCACGTGAACTTGAAGCAAGAATCCACTCCGTTTTGCGTCGTTATGAAGCAAAAAGTGAAGAAAAAGCAGAGTCCAAGAGCGATTTTAAATGTGACAAAGCTACAATGAGTATTACTTATAAAGGTAGGAATATAGAGCTGACAAATGCTGAATTTGGCATACTTTCTTATATGATAAGTAAACAAGGACTGGTTGTTTCGCGTGAAGATTTAATTCATAACGTCAATGCCATTAATGAAGATTCATCCAACAAAAGTATAGATGTAATGGTGGGACGTATTAGAAATAAACTTGGAGATAAATCACTTATAGAATCCGTTCGCGGAGTAGGGTATAAACTTCTCAAATGATAAAACGCCACGCTGTTTTACTCACGGTACTTTTTGCACTGACAGTCTCATTAACGAGTCTGAGTGCAATCTTTTGGGAGTTTTACAAACTCAACAAAGAACAGTACATTAACCATATTTTTACAAAATATTCAGTTATCACTCAAATTTATCGTGAACATCAGCAGCATCAAAGCTCTGAAATTATGCTTGAAGCCAATCTAGCAGTATATAATCTTGAAGTAACAAAAGATGACAACCATAAAACAAAGATATTTGGAACAGGGAAGGTTCTTAAACGAGAAGGTTTTAAAAGCTTTAATACTTCTCTTTTGATTAATGCAAAAGGTTTATATACAAAAAATGTCGTAACAAATTTGAGAGCGACTATGATTCAATATAAAAGAGATATTTATTTTCATATAGAAACGCCAAACGGTGATATTTTAATAAAAGATAATGAACTCAGACCTTATAGCTATATCAATTTGCTGTATTCTTATATAACAATATTTATGATTATAAGTCTCTCTTTTATCTTAATCTTGCAACGATTACGTCCATTAATCAGATTGAGAAAAAAGATTGAGCTCTACGGTAACGGAAATATGGATATATCTTTTAAAACAAACAGAGATGATGAAATCGGTGCCGTTGCCAATGAACTTGAGAGGGCAAGACAAAAAATAAATAATATTTTAGAATCCCGTACACTTTTTTTAAGAAATTTGATGCATGAGTTGAAGACTCCGATTGCAAAAGGGACTATTGCCACACAAATGCTTGATTCTCAAAAACAAAAAGACAGGTTCACATCTATATTTAAACGTTTAGAAACGCTTGTTACTGAATTTGCCATGATAGAGGAGGTAACAAGTCTGGATGATAAAAAAGATTTTTCTGAGTATAGGCTGCTTGATGTTATAGACGGAGCTATAGATATGGCAATGGTTGAAAGAGAATATGTAACAGTTAAAATCAGCGGAAAAACAAAAGTACATGTAAACTACAGACTCTATACGACAGCTATTAAAAACATGATAGACAATGCGATGAAATACTCGACAGATTCACATATAACAATTCGTATGAATGATAAAAATGAACTCTGTTTTGAAAGCAAGGGCGCCTGCCTTTCTCACCCTTTACAATATTATATAGAGCCTTTTACAAAAGACAATCCATCCAAAAACAGCTTTGGGTTAGGACTGTATCTTGTTGATTCTATATTAAAAGCACATGGACAGGTTTTGGCACATGAGTATGAAAACGGAGTTAATCGTTTTATATTCGCATAAGTTTAAGAATGTAAACTAATGTAATGAATAGATACATTTATAGCTTTTTACTTCTCTTTTTTGCATTCTCTTTTTTTCTATTTGGCTGGTTGAGCCACACAGCTTATGTGCCGTATGCAAAAAAAGAGGAACTCTCAACATTAGATAAAATTAAACAAACAAAAAGCTTGAATGTCGTTCTTTTGAATGCTCCATCTACATACTATATAGGAACAGAAGGTCCACAAGGATTTGAGTATGATTTACTTAAATCGTATGCAGATCATTTGGGGGTAGATTTAAATATTACCGCTGCACATACTATTAAAGAGGCAATAGAACTCTCCAAAAACCCCAATATTCACATAACTTCGGCATCTCTGGCAAAAACTCCGCAAAGAGAGCAGAAATTTCATTTTGGTCCCTCTTATTTTGAAGTACAAGAACAGGTTATATGTAACAGAGGCATGCTGCGCAGTTCTAAATTTCCGCGTGATGTTGAAGATTTGGAAGGTCTGAGTATTATGGTCGGGGATGATACAAGTTACAGTGAAACTATAAAATCTTTACAGGCGGATGGATTTGAAATTAATGCTACTACAACCTCAGAATACTCTACTGAAGAACTGCTTGAAAAAGTTGCCAATCATGAAATTGACTGTACAATAGCCGACTCAAATATTTATGCGTTAAATTTACGATATTTTCCTGAAATTGCTCTTGCTTTTTTTGTAAGAGGGAGAGAACAACTTGCCTGGCTGTTACCAAAAAATGAAAAAAAACTTGAAGCAGATATGTATGCCTGGCTGAATGATTATAATCAAAAAGGAAAGATGACACAGCTAAAAGACCATTATTACAGTTATATACTCTTTTTTGATTATTACAATACAAAAATGTTTTATAAAAGAATGAAAAGCAGGCTGCCAAAATATGAAAAATATTTTAAATATGCTGGTAAAAAATTTAAAATTCCGTGGACACTTTTAGCCTCTGTTTCTTATCAAGAATCACACTGGAATCCGAGAGCAAAAAGTTTTACAGGGGTAAGAGGGTTGATGATGCTGACAAAGCGTACCGCAAAAATTTTGGGCGTTAAAAACAGACTCGATCCTAAACAGAGTGTTATCGGCGGTACAAGACATCTTAAACAGATGATAAAATTTGTTCCAAAAGAGGTAGAGGGCGAAAACAGATTGAAATTTGCACTGGCTGCTTATAATATAGGATTGGGACATATAAAAGATGCGCAAAAACTGGCAAAAAAACTTGGGTTAAATCAGAATGTATGGAGCGACTTGAAAATAGTTCTACCGCTGCTTTCGCAAAAAAAGTATTACAGAACTCTGAAATACGGATATGCAAGAGGAGCAGAACCTGTAAAATATGTTGAATCTATATATAATTATAAAGATATATTAGATAAACAAAAAGAGGCTACTAATGCTTCTTTAGTGACTTCCAAGCTCCCCTAAAAATGTTTCCATGTCGTATTTGATTCTGTATTCAGGCGTCATAATATGAATAAGTATATCACCTAAATCAACGACAATCCAGTCACCGCTTTCATCAACATTATTAAAATGTTCTTGGGGTTTCAATTCATTTTTCAAATGGTCTAACAGTGCTGTTGTATGCTTTTGACCAAGTGATGAAGCAATGATTGCATAATCTACGAAGTAGTCCTTGTCACGGAGGTCAAAAACCTCTATAGCTTCTGCCTTGTTTTTATCGAGTGTATCTGCTATTTTTTGTATTCTGTTTTGCATTGTGTTCCTTGTAATATTGTGTTATTTTATCTCTAGCTTTTTTTGGTATTTTTAAGCTGTCAAAATTTTTTCTTAAATCTGATGAAGAGATATCTTCATGTAAATCAAGTCGAATGAAATTTTTTGGTATTTCAATTTCATCTCTTGTTACAACTATAAATGTTACCACTCTTTTTAGTTCATCAAATTTATACCATTGATGCAGTGACTTTAAATTATCAGCGCCAATAACCAAATAAACTTTGTCGTAACTATTGAGTAAATATTTTACCGTCTCAATCGTCGGCACCCGTCTTTTTAAATCCACCTCATAAGAGCTGACTTCCACATCTTTATAAGATGAAAAAATATCTTTGAGCCATTGTAGACGCAGTTCAGCCGGAGCTGTAAAGGTTTCTTTAAACGGATTTAAAAAAGTAGGCATTACGACTACTTTATCTATAAACTCCAGTTCTCTTAAAGCCTTGACTATTGCCTCATGTGCGAGGTGCGGAGGGTCAAATGAACCTCCGTAAAGTGCTATTGTTTTCATTTAATACGAATTATAACTAATTTTGGATAAAATTACCCAATTATTTTATATAGGAACTATAATGGCACTAAAAATAGCAATAAATGGATTTGGTAGGATTGGTCGTTGTGTAGCGCGTATCGCACAGACAAGAGATGATGTGGAAGTTGTAGCTATAAACGATACTGCAAGTATAGATATGATGATGTATCTTTTAAAAAATGATTCTGTTCATGGAACATTTGCAAGCGAAGTTGTGCAGCTTGATGATGAAAATATTGCAATTGACGGTAAAAAAATAAGAGTTTTTTCTGATCGTGATCCTAAAAATTTGAAGTTTGCTGATTGCGGCGCTGACATGGTTTTAGAATGTACGGGTGTATTTTTAACGCAAGAATCCGCACAGGTTCATATTGACAATGGCGTACAAAAAGTTCTTTTCTCCGCTCCGGCAAAAGATAAAGCGACGCCTACATTCGTAATGGGTGTCAATGAAGAACAATATGCCGGACAAAATATAGTATCAAACGCTTCATGTACTACAAACTGCTTAGGACCTGTTGCCCGTGTGCTTGACGATGCTTTTGGCATTGAAAAAGGTTTGATGACAACGATTCACTCTTACACAAATGATCAGAATATTTTAGATGTAAAGCATACGAAAGACAAGCGTCGTGCCCGTGCCGGTGCTATAAATATGATTCCTACAACAACGGGTGCCGCAAAAGCCATAAGTCTTGTTATGCCGCAACTTGAAGGCAAACTTCATGGACAAAGTGTTCGTGTCCCGACACCGGATGTTTCTATGGTTGATTTAAATGTTGTTGTTTCAAAAAATACGACAAAAGAAGAAGTGACTGCCGTATTAAATGAGGCTGCGAACAACAGACTTAAAGGTATTCTACTGATAGACAAGGAGATGCGTGTTTCTCAGGATTTTGTGGGATGTAATTACAGTGCAATCGTTGCAGAGGATTTGACACAGGTAATCGGCGGAAATATGATAAAAGTTATGGCATGGTATGATAATGAGTGGGGTTATTCCTCACGACTTTTAGACATGGCACTCCATATTTCAAAATAGGAAAAAACTTGGAACTATTACAACTAAAAAAGTTAGATTTAAAAGATAAAAAAGTTTTTATTCGATGTGATTTTAATGTACCGATGGATGAGTTTGGAAATATTTCGGATGATCGTCGGATTCGTTCGGCGATGTCGACTATAAATTATTGCCTTGATCAAGATTGTGCAGTTATTTTAGCTTCACATCTCGGACGCCCAAAAGGAGAAGTTGTTGAGAAATACTCTATGGCTCCTGTAGCAAGAAGATTACAGCAACTTTTGAAGCGTCATGTAGAATTGGCGCCGGGTGTTGTAGATGATTTAACTCTCAAAATGGCACAAGAACTGCCACGTCATGAAGTCCTACTGCTTGAAAATTTACGTTTTGAATTGGGTGAGACTAAAGATGATGAAGAGTTGTCAAAAAAATTGGCATCAATGGCAGAGTTTTATGTCAATGATGCTTTTGGTGTAAGTCATCGCGCACATGCTTCTGTTCATGGTATTACAAAATTTTTTGATAATGAGCACAAAGCCGCAGGCTTTTTACTTGAGAGAGAAATAAACTTTTTTTCAAAACTGATGAACAATCCCGTACGTCCTTTTGCAGCTATTGTAGGCGGGAGTAAAGTTTCGGGAAAACTTGAAGCGCTTGTAAATCTACTGCCTAAAGTAGATAAAATTTTTATAGGCGGCGGTATGGCTTTTACATTTTTAAAACAGATGGGCTATGAGATTGGCGCTTCTTTGGTTGAAGATGATTTGCTGGAAGAAGCACAGCATATAATGGATGAAGCGAAAAAACTCGGTGTGAAGTTTTATCTTCCTGTGGATGTTGTTGCGGCTCAGAAATTCTCAGAGGATTCTGTCAGTAAGATAGTAACCGCACAGGAGATACCTAACGAATGGATGGGGCTTGATATCGGACCGGCGACAGTAAGACTTTACAGAGAAGGGCTCAATGATGTGCAAACTATTTTATGGAACGGACCTATGGGTGTCTATGAGATGGATAAATTTGCAAGAGGTTCATCAAAAATTGCTCATTTTGTAGCAGACAGCTACTCGACGACTGTTGTCGGGGGCGGAGATACGGCAGATTTAGTGCAAAGAGTCGGTGTCGATGAAGATATAAGTTTTATTTCTACAGGCGGCGGTGCTTCACTGGAACTATTGGAAGGAAAAACACTTCCGGGCGTTGCTCCGTTAATGGTAAAAATTACCGATAAAGAGGATTAAGATGATTATTGCAGCAAATTTAAAAACAAATCTTACGAGAAGTGCTACGCATGAGTATATAAAACAATTACAAACATGTATACAAAACAGTTCACAAGAGGTTCTGGTTTTTCCCGCAACATCATCACTTGACGGTTATGATACAAAGATAACTATCGGAGCGCAAAATGCTTACCCTGTAGAACATGGTGCTTTTACCGGCGAAATAGGACTTGATCATTTACAAGAGTTTTCAATTAAAACTATACTTATCGGACATAGTGAACGTCGTCATATTTTGGGTGAGAGTCAAGAACTTATTGCCAAAAAGTTTGATTATTTTAAAGAGCAGGGTTTTAAAATTGTCTATTGTGTCGGTGAACCGCTTACAGTGAGAGAGTCTTCAAAAGAAGAAATGCTTACATATTTACATAATCAATTTGAAGGCATTGACACAGAGTATGAAAACCTGATCATTGCGTATGAACCTGTATGGGCAATAGGCACGGGCAAAGTACCGACATTCGAAGATATACAGGAAATACATAAAGAGTTGAAGAAAAAATCATCCGCACCGCTTTTATACGGAGGCAGCGTAAAAGTAAACAATGTCAAAGATATTTTGAGTGTAGAAAATGTTGACGGTGTGTTAGTTGGCAGTGCTGCTCTGTATGTAGATCACTTTTGCTCAATGATACAAGCAGCCCAAGAACTGGAAAAAAATTAAATTGCCCAGTCTTTTGGGAACCCAGGTTTCAACCTGGGCTGATTTACTTTAAAAACAAATAACAAGGAGAAAAATCGATGATAATGAAAGGGAAAAAAGGCTTAATCGTAGGCCTCGCAAACAATAAATCAATCGCTTACGGAATAGCAAAAGCATGTGCGGCGCAAGGTGCCGAAATGGCTTTTACATATTTGAATGATGCACTCAAAAAAAGAGTAGAGCCTATAGCAAAAGAGTTTGGCAGTGATTTTGTATATGAACTTGATGTCTCAAATGAAGAACATATGGCAGGTATTGCCGCTAAAGTCGAGAAAGATTTTGGAAAAATCGACTTTTTGGTTCACTCTGTCGCTTTTGCACCAAAAGAGGCATTAAGTCAACCTTTTGTCAAAACAAGTAAAAGTGCGTTTCAAATTGCTATGGATATCTCTGTATATTCATTCATTGATTTAACAAACCGTTTGGAGCCTGTTTTGTCTGATGATGCTTCTATATTGACGTTATCCTACCTTGGCGGACCAAAATACATAGTCAATTATAATGTCATGGGTGTTGCAAAAGCAGCATTAGAATCAAGTGTGCGGTATATGGCAGTAGATTTAGGCAAAAAAGGACAACGCGTGAATGCAATATCAGCAGGACCTATAAGAACACTTGCCGCAGCAGGGATAGGTGATTTTAAACAAATTTTGAATTGGAACGAGGTTAATGCACCGCTGAAGAAAAACGTTACTATAGAAGAAGTTGGAAATTCCGCAATGTATCTGTTGAGTGATTTAAGTTCTGGTGTAACAGGGGAAATTCATTATGTAGATGCAGGATATAACATCATGGGAATGGCAGCTGCTACTACAAATGAAGAGGGTAAAACAATTCTTGCATGGGATGCTGAAAAGTAAAGCATAAAACATTTTAAAACTCAGACTTTTGTCTGGGTTGACTGATTTAAAGTTTGCTTTCAAACAACAGCCTTTTTGAAGTGTCAAATTTATCTTTTCTTTCTATCTTTCTTTCATTTAAATCATCTTTTTTAAGCACTAATATTTATTAGAAGTAGACAGTTGTTTAGTATTGTCTGTATAAAAATTCATCACTTTAAAACAAAGAAGAAATAATGTTATTCTTTCTGTAAGATGGCAATAATATGATTCAAGCATACTTAACTTTAAATTTCTAATTTTATCTGTAGACTTGAAACCTCAGATTAACTCCCTTTGGGAGTTAGTTTTTTCTCCCTTTTTTAAAAAAACTCAAACCAATAGATTTTCTTAACTTATGATATAATATTCTATGGTAAAAATAGATGAAATAGAATTTGCATATTTATTTGGTTCCTATGCAAACAACAACCAAATACAGAGAAATGATATAGATTTAATTATTTTAAACAATGCCAAAAATTTCACTTTTTTAGAAGATATTTTTAATGAAAGTATCGTACTTCAAGAGTTTCAAGCTGATAAAATATATCAGGGTGCTTTACTTCATTATCTTTATCTTGAATATATACGAAAGAGTTTATAGTATAGTTATGACACTGTTTATAAAAAAAATAGCATATATACTCTTTATGTTACTCCTCATCTCTATTATCTCCTTTTTAGCAATTCATGCAGCACCAAACAGCTTTTTTGGAGCAGGGGAGCTGAACCCAAATATGACAAAAGAGGCTATAGAAAAGTTAAAAGCCGTCTATGGACTTGATAAACCGCTGTTTATGCAGTATGTTGATTGGATTAAAAACATTATTACGCTTAATTTCGGCATCTCTTTTGTCAGTGGGCAGGATGTTAGCCGTGAGATTTTAAAACGACTTCCTGTTACATTGTGGATGAATGTTATCTCTCTTGTTATCGTTTTTGTTCTCTCGTTGTATCTTGGTATAAAAGCGGCACTCTTCTATGAAAAAAGGAGTGACTACGTCATACGTCAAATCTCCTTGGTCTCTTTTTCTATGCCTTCGTTTTATCTTGCATTGCTTTTGATTATTTTATTTGCTATTAAACTGGAGTGGTTTCCTATAGCGGGGTTGCATTCTATCGAGCCAAAAGAGGGCTTTGCAAATTATTTGGATATGGCCTGGCATGTTACACTGCCTATAGTCGTTATGATATTTACAGGGCTTGGAAGTATGATTATATATATACGTTCACTTACTTTGGAGATACTTAAAAGTGATTACTACTTTTTTGCACGTTCTCGAGGTCTCGATAAAAAAGTGTTATTGCGTTACTATATCTTACCGAATTTGATGCCGCCTATTATTACTTTGCTTGGGCTTTCTCTACCGGGGCTTATAGGTGGGAGTGTTATTTTAGAATCTATTTTTGGCATAGAGGGAATGGGACAGCTTTTTTATATTTCGGCACTCTCAAGAGATTACCCTATAATTATGGGTATTTTGATGATAACTGCGTTGCTTACGCTGCTTGGGAATATGTTGGCGGATTTACTTCTGTTAAAACTAAATCCTTATATGAGCAGGGGGTAGGGAGTTTTTTGGAACCCTGGTTTTAAGCGCTAAAGTGCAACTTAGAAAAAAACTAAATTTTTTTCTGTAATCTGGACTGTGTGTCTTGAAAGCCTAAAAGGCAAGGTTAAAACCTTCCTTCCGAAAAGCCGGATATTTCCCGGAACCCAGACTTCAGTCTGGGCTGAATTGCTTGTAATTTGAAATTTTTCTAACTAAAAAGTGCTTCTAGTGCGTCAACATTCTCTTTTTTCTCCTCTACGGTTCCGTCTTCATTGGTCGTAACGGCATCATTTTCGACAAGTTCTATCTGCATGCCTGTAAGCATAGAAGCTAAACGAATGTTAATTCCGCTTTTACCGATTGCCTTACTTTTTTGATCAGCAGGTAGTG
>Ga0256842_1002534_pt1 | contig 13012 bp, 10 predicted proteins | sample 4559240metaG_FD_185973 | JGI IMG/M metagenome (GOLD analysis project Ga0256842, IMG submission 185973) | Hydrothermal vent microbial communities from Guaymas Basin, Mexico - 4559-240 | ecosystem: Environmental > Aquatic > Marine > Hydrothermal vents | place: Mexico: Guaymas Basin | collected...
GTAATATCATTCAAATCTTTCTTGAATACCTTATAATGATAATCACTTTTTGCAGCAATTTGAGGCAGGTGGGTAATTGTGATAAGTTGCATATCCTTAGCCATTTGTTGCATCACATCGCCAACTTTGGCTGCTATATCACCTGATACACCTGTATCTATTTCATCAAAAATAACAGTTGGCAGGTTTCTATTTGCAGACAATAGCGACTTTAAAGTCAGCACCACTCTCGAAAGTTCACCTCCTGAGGCCACCTTTGCAATTGAATCTACCTTATGCCCTTTATTTGAGCTAAACATAAAATCAACAATATCAATTCCGCTAATACTTAAATCCGAAAGCTCTGACATAATCACCTTAAATTCAGCATCTTTCATCCCCAACTCTCGCAATCCCTTAACAATTTTATTCTCTATACTAGGAATAGCCTTCTTGCGTTTATTGGAAAGCATTTTGGCAAGCTTTTCAGTTTTCGCCTTGCTTGATTTTAGTTTTGACGATAATTTTTCAATACCCAAAGCTAGGCTTCCAAATTTCTGTAATTGATTATCAAGCTCATTCTGCAATTCCAAAAGCTCGTCCACAGAATCTAATCTATGTTTTTGCTGCAAATGCAGTATTATATCCAATCTCGCTTGCAGTTCGCTATGCTGTTCGGGGTCAAATTCTGTACTATCATTGAGCTGCTCGTATTCCGCAGCAATATCCTGCAACTCTATCATACTAGAGTTCAAGCGGCCATATAATTCACTATAATCAGTATGTAGGTTTTGCAAGGGAGTCAGTTCAGAAAGAATAAGCTCTAGATTGCCAACAATATTTTCGTCTGCTTGGCTCAATTTATCAGAACTAAAATGCAGTGCCTGCTTAATAAGTTCGGCATTATCCAATAACTTTAGTTGCTCGCGGATTTCAACCTCCTCACCTATTTGCAAATTAGCTTCTTCCAATTCCTCGAACTGGAATTTAATAAAATCTTGTTGTTTTTGTGCTTCCTTTTCTTCGCTCAACAATAAATCAAGCTCTTTCTTTATCTTTTTATAATCTTTATATACATTGGTATATTTATCCAAATCGGCTCGACATTCAGCCAAATCATCGAGCATAGCCAATTGATGCTCAGCTTCTTTAAATATATAAGTTTGATTTTGACTATTAACATCAATTAGCTGAGCAGCAAAAGCTTTGAGCTGTTGCAAACTTGCAGGAGTATCATTAATAAAAGCTCTAGATTTTCCTGTATTGATAATTTCGCGTCTAATATGAAGCTCTTGCTCCACATCAAAATTATATTCAGCAAGCAGATTCTTAATTGCGTCGCTTATATTATCAAAAACACCCTCTACTATACATTTCCTAGCATTATTACTTACAACCGACTTATCGGCTCTATTGCCTAATATAAGCCCCAATGCGCCAATAAGAATAGACTTACCAGCACCTGTTTCTCCCGTAATAACATTTAAGCCTGATTTGAATTCCAAATCAAGCTCATTAATCAATGCGTAATTATTAATATAAAGCGACTTTAACATAATCGAATAGCGAAATTTTATTTATCCTTCAATCTAAATTGCAGGTAATTAATAGCAAAACCAAGAGCGGAGAATTTTTGCTCATAAAATGTTTTTATGGACTTAACTTCCTCAAAACCATCTATATTATACAAATCCTTAACAGATAATATAAGTTCATGACCTTGCTCCTCAATCATTTCAAGTGTATAATCAAATAATGGTTCGTTATCAGTTTTGAAGTTGATAATAGCACCAGGCTTAAGTATTTTACGATAGTAATCCATAAAACGAGGACTAGTCAATCGCTTATTCACTTTCTTTGGTTGAGGATCAGGAAAAGTAATCCAAAGCTCATCAATTTCGTTTTCACCAAAAATCATAGGAACCATTTGCACATGATTACGAATAAAGGCTACATTAGTCATTCCTTTATTAATAGAATCCGTACAACCACGCCACATACGAGCACCTTTTATGTCCATACCTATGAAGTTGCGCTCAGGATATTTTTCTCCCAAGCCAACAGTATATTCACCTTTTCCACAGCCTACTTCCAAAGTAATTGGATTCCCATTCTCAAAAAAGCTTGAGTCCCATTTTCCTTTCATTTCATAACCTGCTTGCAAATCGTGATACGAAGGTTGAAACATATTTTTATATGTTGCATTATCGGCAAAATGCGCTAATTTATTCTTTGATCCCATCTTATTATCTAATAAACTTTCTTAATCTTCTATCAACTGCATCCACAGTTCCTTATTCTCTTGCTGCGAAATCTTATTCATATACTGCTCTGCTTCAGCTTCATTCGCAAAGTTATTATAACATACACGAATAAGTCCACTTGGTGTTTTACCCTTAATAGAAGCATTAGGGTATTCACCATTCTTAAGTTCCTTTAAATATCTATTGGCCTTATATTTGGATTTAAAACAGCCTGCCATAACATAATAATCACCCTTAGGAGCTTCTATCTGTATTGCATCTACCTCTTCTGCTTCCACCTTTGGTTCTATCTCTTTAGCTTCATTAACTGCAACATCAGTTTGATTTATACTATCAGTATCATAAGTATCATTCTGTATTACTTCATCATCATTTACTTCTTTATCCTTTATTTCTTCTACAGGAGTATCAACCTCCACCAATTCAGTTTCATTACTATCTGGCTTTAAGAATACAAAAGCAAGAATAATTGATGCTGCAACACCTGAAATAATTAGCCATAAAAGCATTTTGCTACTTCCTTTTTCCTCAACCACTTCTTTCTTTACAATAGGACTTGGTTCGGCAATATTTATAGGCTTTTGAACAAAACTAGGCATTCCAAAGAATTCTTTATCAAAAACGAAATCTTTGTCCTGAACAAAAACAATATGTCCTTTTTCGTGCTTCGACAATGTTCCTAAATTTGCCAACTCAACCTTTTTGCCAGCCATCAGCTCAGTAATTATCTTTTTCGAAAAATTACTTATCGATAATGCAGCATCAGTGCTAGCAATAGATTTAGCAAGCATATCGTCCTTTGCATTTTTATCCAAATGAAAAGAAATAGCTTTTGATTTAGGAGAATAATTATGGCTTACAGGATGATGATAAGCTTTTTGTTCGCTAGCCTCAAAATATCCTAAACCACTAACAATTACTCTTTCGTTATCAAAAAGCAATTTACTAATATGTATACTTATATTTTGCATTATATACTTTTTATCTTGTTAAGGGCATTAATAATATCTTCGGGAGTATCTATTCCAAAACTATCATAAATAGTTTTGGCGACACCAATAATATAGTCATTTTCAAGCCAACGAAGCTGCTCTAAAGATTCGCTTTGCTCCAATGCAGATGGATTTAAACTCTCCAGCTCCAATAATACCTTAGTTTTGAAAGCATACATACCTATATGCTTATAGCGTATGGGAGAAACCTCATTACGATCAAATGGCAATGAATATCGTGAAAAGTATAGAGCTTTATTATTATTACTCATAACCACTTTCACAGTATTTGCCGACTCAAGCTCATGCTCGTCTGTAATTTCCTTTGCCAATGTTGCAATATCAAAATCTCCTGACGAGATTAAATTGCAAAGGTTTTCTATCTGTTCAGGATGCACAAAAGGTTCATCACCCTGAATATTGAGAACAAAGTCAAAACCATGTTTCTCTTTCTTTATTACTTCTGTTATCCTCTCGGTACCATTAGTATGACCAACCGAAGTCATCATTACATTTGCACCAAAGGCTTTACAATGCTCAAATATTCTATCATCATCAGTAGCCACAACAACTTTGTCCAAGGCCTGCACTTTTTGTGCTTGCTCATAAACTCGTTGTATCATGCTTATGCCATCAATATCGGCCAAAGGCTTACCAGGAAAGCGACTTGAATCGTATCGTGAAGGAATAATAGCTATTATAGACATAGTAATATTAGAATAATCCGTTTATTTCACCATTAATTTTTTCAATAATAAAACCTAAATCCTCAGGGTTATTAAAATAATCCAAATTATCGACATCAATAATCAATAGTTTACCTTCTTTATAACCATCAATCCATGTTTCGTAACGCTCGTTAAGGCTTTTAAGGTAATCTATACGAATAGAGTTTTCATAATCTCTACCTCTTTTCTGAATTTGGCTAACCAAGTTCGGAACCGAAGAACGAAGATAAATTAATAAGTCTGGCGCATCCACAAAAGAAGACATCAGCTCAAAAAGGGTTTCATAGTTCTCAAAATCGCGTGAAGGCATAAGACCCATTTCGTGCAAATTGGGAGCAAAGATGTATGCATCTTCAAAAATTGTTCTATCCTGAATTACTGTTTTACCACTTTCACGGATATCCACAACCTGACGTAGGCGGCTATTTAAGAAATAAACCTGTAGATTAAAAGACCAACGTTGCATATCCTCATAAAAACTATTTAAATACGGATTTGTTTCAACATCCTCATAATGAGCTTCCCACTTAAAGTGTTTTGCCAATAAACGTGTTAGCGTAGTTTTTCCTGCTCCTATATTTCCAGCGATAGCAATATGCATATTATTAAATGTATTATTGGGTTTGTATAATGATTTCTTTACTTTTATCTGTTTAATATCAATATCATAAATAGAATAAAATATTCATATCTGCACCGCACAAAGGTAAAACAAATCCTTAAATATTTTGCCGATTTATTTCGAAGATTTTATCAATTATTTATACGCTTATATAATCGTTCTAATAATATAATTTTTATGATCAAAAAGATATACATTTAATAGTATTGAATATTCGTAAAAGCTAATAATTAGCTAAAAACTCCGCTTCATTAGTAAATATTATAGGTTTATTCATAAATAAATAATTATTTAAAATTTATTTTACTCATAATTACTACATCATTATTAGCTGATTAACATTAATTTACGATACACTAAAGAGCAACACTTGGCTATTTGGATGATATTTATCGGAAAATATCACATAAATATCATTTAACGACCAAAGATTAGCAATGAATACATCGTCTTATATGAAGAAAACGGAAAGCCTGTCAAGTTATTTACATTTCGTATTTAACATAATCTTACAAATTAGTGGATTAGGTGTTTAATAATTTTGTTTTACTAAGATTAGCTCAAACGAATTGTAATTGTTTCATATTGTGTGTGTATATTCTGAAATAAATTACAAAACTTGAATATGGCTTTTCGTTTTAAGCTTATTGACCTGCAATAACCCATGTTGCAGGTTTTTTTTGTTCCATAGAAATTCTTACAATATTTATATTATTAAATATCAACTAATTACAACTTAACAAACAAATATTATAATGTACAAAAGCGTATTCATTATTTGTATATTTTTCATTACTTTTGCAATCGATTTTTTTGAGACAACAAACATATAAACTATAAATAAATGTCAAACACAGACTACAAAATTGCGGATATCAGCCTAGCTGATTGGGGCAGAAAAGAGATTGAGATAGCTGAGCAAGAGATGCCTGGCTTAATGTCAATTAGAGAAAAAAGAAGCAAAGACAAGCCATTAAACGGAGTACGAATAATGGGTTCTTTACATATGACTATTCAAACTGCTGTACTTATTGAGACTTTAGTTGACCTAGGAGCAGATGTAAGATGGGCAAGTTGTAATATATTTTCGACACAAGATCATGCAGCAGCAGCAATAGCAGCAGCAGGTGTTCCTGTTTTCGCTTGGAAAGGCGAAACATTGGAAGAGTACTGGTGGTGTACAAACCAGGCACTTAAATTCCCTGAGGGAAAAGGTCCTGAGCTAATTGTTGATGATGGTGGAGATGCTACAGCACTAATTCATAAAGGATTTGCAGCTGAAAAGGATGCTACTACATTGGATATTAAAGCAGACAGCATTGAGGAAGAAGAAATTCTAAAACTATTACGCGCTACTCTTAAGGAAGATAATAAGAGATGGCACCGTACTGTTGAAGATTGGAAAGGTGTTTCTGAGGAAACTACTACTGGTGTTCACCGTTTATACCAAATGTTCGAAAGCAAAGAGTTATTAGTTCCTTCAATTAATGTTAACGATTCTGTTACTAAATCTAAATTTGATAACCTATATGGCTGTCGCGAGAGTTTAGCTGATGGTATTAAGCGCGCTACTGATGTAATGATAGCAGGAAAAGTTGTTGTTGTTGCTGGTTATGGTGATGTTGGTAAAGGTTCTGCTCACTCTATGCGCTCTTATGGTGCTCGTGTAATTGTAACCGAGATTGACCCAATTTGTGCTTTACAAGCCGCAATGGAAGGTTTTGAAGTTACTACAATGGAAGAAGCTGTTAAGGAAGGAAACATTTTTGTTACTACTACTGGTAATAAAGACGTAATTACTGCTCAGCATATGGAATCTATGAATGATCAAGCTATTGTTTGTAATATTGGTCATTTCGATAACGAAATTCAGGTAGTACAGATGGAAGCAATTGCTGGTGTTCAGAAAATCAACATTAAGCCTCAGGTAGATGAGTATAAATTTGCTGACGGACATTCAATATTCTTATTGGCTGAAGGTCGCTTGGTGAACCTTGGTTGTGCTACTGGCCACCCATCGTTTGTAATGAGTAACTCTTTCACAAATCAAACCTTAGCTCAGATTGACCTTTGGGAGAAGAAAGATGAGTACGAAGTTGGAGTATATCGCTTGCCTAAGTATTTAGATGAAGAAGTAGCACGTCTACACCTTGCTAAGATTGGTGTTAACTTAAGTACTCTTTCAAAAGAACAAGCAGATTATATCGGAGTAAGTGTTGATGGTCCTTATAAGGCTGATCACTATAGATACTAAGATATCAGAATACAAAAAAGAGCTTTCAAATTAATTTTGGAAGCTCTTTTTTTATGCAGTAAATTTTGTTTCTTATGCCCTACTCTATCTTTATATCAAGTTCATAAGCAGCAACATCTGTTTCACTACCATAATCTATTACACCTAGTATATTATAATTTCCTTTTGGCAAATCCTTAGGCAAGAAGAAAGGGACTTCTCTTTCGCCACCAGGCAAAATTGTAAACCCTCTATTCTTTACAACTGTTTTCTCCCCTGTTTTCATATTTACAATATCCAAATATGCTGCACAATTAGCAATAGCATCGCCAACATTTGATGCTAACATTGTCATTTTTATCTGTGAAACAGAATCTTTAACAAAATCCGGAGCACGATAAAACGTATCTATTACTACCTCTGTATACTTGATAGTAGGAGGAGTTTGAAATAAGTGAATTACAAAACTAAATGTTGGAATAATTGACATTCCTGTAACATTTTCACCTTTTTCGCCACTACCTTTATTTTCTCGGGCTAGCTTAACAGAAGCCACTGCCCACCTTACTGTATTAGCATCAGGGGTGTTCGGAAGTTGAAGCAAAATCTCTATTTCCTTAAGCTCACCAGGAGCTACCTCAAAAAATGAGGGCGAAGCTGTAAGCCAATCGGCCATGCCATGCACATTTTCAACTGTATCAATTAAAGTTTTTCCATTGCGCCCAGGAGTACTAAAATTAGCAAAATTCACTGTGAAGGTTTGCGTTTTAGTCCCATTATTCATAACTCGTAATTTCTGACTCTTATAACTTCCTGGCGACACATCAAAATATAAACGTGATGGAGATACTGATGCACTCTGCGCTTTTGAACTAAAAGCAAAGAAAACCAAGGCAATTAATATTAGTATATTTTTTCTCATAATAATTAAAAATGAATTTGATATTTACTCTACAATTAAATTAATGTTACAATTTAATTTAAGCATGTTTAGAATATATAGTTGTTGGTAATACTATGTCTAGTATTTAAAAAGCAAATATAATATTTCTATTGATATTATTAATATTTAAATTTCAAAATAATACATTAAAAAGCTTGTCTATTTTCTATTAAAAACAATAATCCCTAAAATAATGCATCTATAAAAGGATAATTACACCGAAATATATAAAAATTATTAAAAAAGCTTTCAATTATATGAAACTATATTAGGCTTTTATAAGTAGAACGTTAATTATTATTGAAATTATTGTTTTAATAATCAGTTTTGCCTAGCAAAATGCAGCGTTTAAGTTGCACGTTGCCATAAGCATCAAACATAATTTATTTTTATTAATAGCTTATTTTTAGACCATTACAGTCCAAAGCATTATTAAAAAGCTATAAAATAGAGCAATAAAGTTTAAGAATAATGTCGTATATAATCAAAGTAACGGCTGATATCCTTAAACTTAACAGACAAATATATGAACGAAAAACAAATAAGTTTATTTAGATTTATATCAACTTTTAGCCTAACCGCTACATTAGTAATAACCTTATGGGCATATTTCCAATTGGATGATACTTTTGAAATGGCTAATATAACGTCTATGAGTATTAAATTTCAGTTATTTGTAATAGGAATTGTAATTAGTTCATTTGCTAGTTTTCTTATTACTTGGAGATTAATATTAACAATAGTAGTACTACAAGCTGATTATAAGGACAATTTGAATAAAAAAGACTTAAACATTATTATTAAGGAGAAAAAAGAATACGATAAAGAAAAAACCATTGAATGGAATACAATAATAAATAACGACTCACAGAAATTACTTAATAGTTTATGCCACGTATTAGATATTGACATAGGTCGTAAATACGATTTATTAAACAATATGTACAATAATACGGCTAACTACTCATTAGTATTAACAAAAGAGGAACAAAATAACAGCACTTTTGAATTGGGTATTGGAATAAATGGTCAAGCGGCAGAAAGCATGAAACCGCTATTGCTAACAAATATACCATCTGATTACGTAAAGATTAAATCTGGAAGTGGACAAATTTCACCTAAAAATATATACATAATACCTATTGTTGAAAATGGGACCACAAAATACTTGTTTGAATTGGCTGATATGAAAGCTAATGGTAAAGCAACATATGATAAACTATTGGTATTCGCCAACGAATTTTCTAACACATTAAATAAAGGATAATGGTAAAGAAAACAAAAAAGTTGTCGGAAAAAGATCGAGCCATTATTATACAAGTGGTATCAGGAGCTACAATTATTGGTATCCTAATCAGCCTATATACTATATTTATGGTTGCTGCAACTATTGACAGTACCGATATTGAAGGCAATAAGTTTATTATTGCTCATCAAAAATACGACTTACTATTTTTGGCCTACCTCATCCCTATCGCTATTGCATTATTGGGAAGGCATTTAGCAAATTCGTATATGATAAAAAAGAATGAGTTTGCTGAAATCATGCAAAATAAGAATGCCATAATTACAAATAACGCTCTATTTGCTAAGAGTATTGGTGAGGGTGATTTTGATAATAATGATTTTGAGGATTTAAATAAAAAGGACCTTCTGACCAAATCACTAATAATGATGCGTCAAAATTTAAAACATAATAAAGATGAAGAACATCGTAGTATATGGATTAACAATGGTAAAAGTTTAATTTCTGATGAATTAAGAAAAACTACTGATTTAGATGCATTATCTTTTAATGTATTAAAATCACTTTTGGAATACTGCAATATTATTCAAGGCCGATTTTATATCTGGGATAAAGAAACCGAACAGTATACACTACGAGCATCTTATGCGTATAATCGCAAAAAAAACATAAAAGATTCCTTTAAAATTGGTGAAGGCTTGATTGGTACTTCTGCCTACGAGTTTTTATCAATATACAGGACTGAGATTCCTGCTGAATATACTACTATCACATCAGGAATACTGAAAGACAAAAAGCCTGGCAGTATATTTATTATGCCATTGGTGAGTGAGAATATGGTACAGGGGGTAATTGAAGTTGCCGATATTAATGATTTTATTGAAAGCGAAAAAAGAGAACTTATAGAAACCATTGGCCCTATTATAGGTCAGGTACTATTTAGCGTAAGTGTAAATGTAAACACCAAGCACCTACTTAACGAATCGCAAGCTCTTACTGAGGAACTTCGAAAAAATGAAGAGGAGCTACAGCTGAATGCTGAGGAGATGCTTATTACTCATGAAGAACTTGAGAAAACCAATGAAGAGCTCGAACAACAAATTAACGAGGCAAAGATATCGAAAGGTAGACTGCACTCACTATTAGTAAATGCATCAGAAGTAATTTCTATTTTTAATGGCAAAGGAGAAATCATATACGAAAGTCCTTCTGTAGAGTCTGTTTTGGGATATACAGCCACTGAGCTTATTGGAACTAACGGAATTAAAAGGGTATTTTCTGACCATATTAACTTGGTTATTGACACTTTTAAGGAACTACTAAACAAACCTGATAATAGTGTAAACTATTCTTTTAAAATAATAAAGAAAGATGGAACGACTATATGGGTAGAAACTACTGGTAGAAATATGTTGGATAACCCATCGGTGCAAGGAATAATCTTTAACACAAGAGACATTACCGTGCAACGTATGGCTGAGAAAGAGCAACTTATGAAAAGTCAGATGCAATCCTTATCTGAAAACAGCCCTGATTTAATTATTAGATTTGGCATAGATGGAAAGTTGCATTATGTCAACCCTAAGGTCAATGAATACCTTGGATTTAATCAAGAGCAACTTCAAGAAAAAATGCTTAACGATACTATGCTCAGCAAAGACATTAAGGAACTCTTTAATGAAAGAATATCGACAACTATTAGTAATAATACTATACTTGAGACAGAGTTTGAAACCATTATTAATAATAAAAAAGTTTGCTTAAAAATAAACACCATTCCTGAGTATAATGACGATAAAGAGATCCGTTCAATACTATTAGTGGCTCATGACTTGACTGAAATAAAGGCTATTGAAAGAGAAGTTGTAGAAAAAAATCACAAACTGAATGACAGTATTAATTATGCTCAAAGAATTCAAACTTCAATATTGCCTACTAACGATATTATAAAAAGTCACTTTAGTGATTCATTTATCTTTTATAAGGCACGAGATGTTGTTAGTGGTGACTACCCTTGGTTTAAAGCCAATGATAATGGAATATATTTGGCGGCAGTAGATTGTACTGGCCATGGTGTTCCTGGAGCCCTATTGAGTTTTATTGGTTATTTCTTACTTAATGATATAGTAAATAGCAATCCTAATGACAATTCGGCAAAGCTACTTGATAAATTTGATGCCGAGGTAAAGAATACCTTAAAACAAGGAGATGGACGCCAAAATACTCGTGATGGAATGGACATTGGCCTTTGTAGATTTAGTAATGATGGTAAGCAACTTAGTTTTGCTGGTGCTCATAGACCATTATACTTAATTAGGGATAATCAACTAATAAAGATTAAAGGAGACAGAAGGCCAATTGGTGGTATTATACGTAAAAACAAAGAGGTTAAGGATTTCGCCAACCATAATATCGACCTCCTTAAAGGAGATAAGATTTTTATCTTTAGTGATGGTCTTTCTGATCAATTTAAGGAAGGAACTTTAGAGAAATTTAAAGAGAAGCAAGTACAACAAATTATTCTTGAAAATCATCATTTAAGTATGGCTGAGATTCATAATGTATTTGAGCAAAGACTTGCTAATTGGCAAGGCAATTATCGTCAGGTGGACGATATGTTACTAATAGGAATAGAAATATAGAAACTATATATACTAAACACACAATAGCTAGCATGAAGAAGAAGCTAATACATGATGTTTTTCACGAATACATTTCTGAATTTTATCAGAAACGAAGTATTATGGAGATAAAACTTATATATGAGGGAGAGGTTACGCATAAAATCACCAAAGCATTTACTGCATCAGTAGAGAACAAAATGACAAATGAAGGTGAAAGTAGTCTGTTGAAAAGAAAAGTATTTCATATAATAGTAGAGAGTTTACAAAACATTAGTAAGCATGCACAAAGTATAATCCATACTAAAGACGATTTTAATGGTATGGGTTCATTTTTGATTGCAAAATCTAAAAAGGACTATTATATTGTAGCAGGAAACCCTATTCATAAAGACGAAAAGCAAGAGATTATCAAATTAATTGATAATATCAATAGCCTAAATAAACAAGATTTATCGGCTTTACATAAAGAGCAGATGAAGGAAGGTAAACTATCATCAAAAGGCGGTGCGGGATTAGGCCTTATTGAAATAGCTCGCAAATCAGGCAAAGCTTTATCCTACAGTTTCAAAAAACTATCTGATGAAGTAGAATTTTTTATTCTAACAACGCAAATACCAAGCATATAAATATATAAGCAATGATTAATAGCATAAAAATAGACGAAAAAGAAGATACACCAAAGGTTATCTTTGATCCTAGCAATAATTTTTTTGAGATCTCTGGGCGATCACTTCCTGAGGATGCTATATTATTTTACGAACCTATACTAGCTTGGCTAAATAAATATTCATATAATCCAAATATCTTAACAGAGCTTAATATTAAGCTTAACTATTTCAATACAGCATCATCAAAGCTTATTTTGGATATACTAATGATACTGGAAGAGATGGTTGACAATAATAAACAATGTATAATAAAATGGTATTTTGAAGAAGATGATGAAGATATGGAAGAAGCAGGAGAAGAGTATTCTGACCTTATAGACGTTCCTTTTGAATTAATAAAGTACTAATCCATAAATATAAATGAGTAAAGAAATACTAAAGGCCTTAATGAAATTATTTGCTATCATAGCTTTTCAAGACTATGAAAAGCTTGATGATGCAAGATTGTATGTCCTTAGTTTTCTTTCTAAACAAATACAGCCAAAGGATATTGACGAATATATTCTACTTTTTGATAAAAGAATAGAAAAATCAAGAAATCGCGCTCAAAGAAAAGCTGATAAAGGGCTAACCTCTATGACAGATTCGGTACATATTCTTAAAATATGTAAGCGAATAAATAAAACTTTAGATTATCACCAAAAAGTAATCTCTACTATTAGATTATTGGAGATGGTGTCGGCTCAGAATTTGGGCAAGCTGCAGTTAGAGAT
>Ga0256842_1002535_pt1 | contig 13005 bp, 9 predicted proteins | sample 4559240metaG_FD_185973 | JGI IMG/M metagenome (GOLD analysis project Ga0256842, IMG submission 185973) | Hydrothermal vent microbial communities from Guaymas Basin, Mexico - 4559-240 | ecosystem: Environmental > Aquatic > Marine > Hydrothermal vents | place: Mexico: Guaymas Basin | collected...
TAGAATGATATGACCTGCTTTAAGGGATTACGACGTTAAGTCTACTTTCACTAAATGTCATACTACCTGATAGTTAGAATGATATGACCTGCTTTAAGGGATTACGACGTTATCACTTTTACCAATATATCAATAGGTAGGTATTGTTAGAATGATATGACCTGCTTTAAGGGATTACGACTGGTGATAACTTAATAAATATGCATCTAGATACTGAGTTAGAATGATATGACCTGCTTTAAGGGATTACGACAGATTAATAATTTTGCATACTTATTTGTTTTGCTAATGTTAGAATGATATGACCTGCTTTAAGGGATTACGACGCTGAATACTAAAAGTCCATTTTCATATTTTTTTCTACTGTTAGAATGATATGACCTGCTTTAAGGGATTACGACGTTCATTGGCACTAACGCATCTCATTTCATTATTGCGTTAGAATGATATGACCTGCTTTAAGGGATTACGACCAATTAGTTGCAAGGTCTTTTTTTTGAGCTTCTGAAAGCGTTAGAATGATATGACCTGCTTTAAGGGATTACGACTCACAAAATCCTCTTTTATTTTTCTGTTTCTATTATAGTTAGAATGATATGACCTGCTTTAAGGGATTACGACATTTTATAAATTGTATTGCTTGAGTCTACTGTGTCTGTGTTAGAATGATATGACCTGCTTTAAGGGATTACGACCATAAAGAAATCTGAGCCGTTTGCGTTTAAGTAATCAATGTTAGAATGATATGACCTGCTTTAAGGGATTACGACAATATTTGATATTCTTAATAAAATTGAAATAATACTGTTAGAATGATATGACCTGCTTTAAGGGATTACGACTGTGTCAAAGTCATCGGGACTATAGGGACTGTAGTAAGCGTTAGAATGATATGACCTGCTTTAAGGAAGTTTCGCCTGCTTAAGAGAATAAATAAATTCATTCAATATTTAGTACTAGAGATATACCAGAAACAAGCGTAGCTGTAACTTACGACGCTATCAATTTAGTTTTAAATTGGTGAGGGATGATTTTAATGCTCTGTCTAGCCTAACTTCGGTAAAGGATTTATATCAACAATAGATTTTAGAACGTTAGAATGATATGACCTGCTTTAAGGAAGTTTCGCCTGCCTAAGAGAATAAATAAATTCATTCAATATTTAGTACTAGAGATATACCAGAAACCAGCGTAGCTGTAACTTACGACGCTATCAATTTAGTTTTAAATTGGTGAGGAATGATTTTAATGCTCTGTCTAGCCTAACTTCGGGAACGATTTTTACTTTGCAAAGATATATAGTCATAAAGCATTCAGAAGAGGGGAATTGATAGTGCTACATCAAAAGAAACCACAATGGAGCTACTTGAAAGAGTGTTGAGAGAAAAACACAAATGGAGCTATTTGAAAGAGTGTTGAGAGAAAAACACAGTGCCACACCCAACCCAAACAAGTAAGACATGTAAAGACGAGGCACTGCCTCGTCTCACATAATACATCAATCTCAACACTCAGTACTGATGCACTCAGCACCGAGGCACTGCCTTGTCTTACAGAGAGCTCGACACTTAATGAAAAACTGATAAAAAAACAAACCCAAAGTCCAAAATGGCCCTAAAGCTAAAAGCAAGATGAAGACAGTCAAAAAGGATAAAGATAGTAAGTTATTTTAGGGGAGGTGATAAATGAAGAATATTCTTTATACAACAGCTTTAGATATTAATAATAATATAATTCATATTGATAATGCAGAAAAACCCAATCATTTTTTTTGTCCTTTATGCAAAGAAAGAATGGTATTAAAAAAGTCTGAAAAACAAAAAAGAAGACCCCATTTTTCACATAAAAATAATAATAAGTGTAGTCCTGAAACAATTTTGCATTATTTATTTAAGGTTCAACTTTATGAAAAGATAAAGGAGTCTATATTAAAAAATAAAGAATTAAAGATTTCTTGGAACTGTAAGTTTTGTGCAGAAACTCATTCTGGTAATTTACTGAAAAAAGCTAAAAGTGTTGAATTAGAATATACTATGCCAAATACTAGACCTGATATTGCTATTTTAGATGAAAATAAAAATGTTGTTTCAGTTATTGAAATTATTGTTACACATTATCCAGAAAAAGAAGCTATAAGATATTATAAAGAGAATAATATAATATTAATAGAAATTGTTTTAGATTCTGATAATGATATTTTAAATATGGATTCAAAATTAAAGCAGTTAAGGATTAATGATTTATGTATTTATCCTGAATATAGAAAATGTGGACATTATACATTAGAAAGATCAAGAAAATGTTTTTTAAAGAATAAACTTTATAGAATTATTTATAATAAAATTAAAAATAATAATGAATTAACAATTGTTTGGAATTGTGATTTTTGTTCAGATACGCATTCTGGAAATTTATTAAAAAAAGCTAATGATATTAAGAAAAATTACAAATATAAAAATATAAATTTAGATATTGCATTCTTTGATAAAAATAATACTCCATTTTTAGCAATAAATATAATCAATTCGGATAGTGAAATCCTTAAAAATGAATATGATTTGATTTTTTTATATATAAAGTCAAATATTGATTATGAGGATTTAGAAAAGGATATTTATAATAAATTAATACATCCATATAAGGTTAATTTTTGTTTTTCTCCTAGATGTAAAAAATGCAATTCATATATGGAAAAGAAGTATCTTAAAGTAATAGAAGGAAGGTGTTGGAGATGTAATACTCCTATGAAAATCGCAATAGTTGAAATCCTTGGAAACGATAATTCTCCAGAAAGATTTACAAAAGAAGATATTACACTTGCTACTTCAAAAAATGTATTTTTAAAAAAACAATATAGTAAAACAATTAAAAGTACTTATCTTGCTAACTCTTGTAGAAAATGTGGTACTTTTATTGGAAGTCATTTCTTATTTATAGAATATGTTGCTCCAGCTTATTATGGAGAATTAGTTATGAATACTTACCATTCAGGATATGTTTGTCCTAAATGTGATGAATATTGATTTTAGGCTTAGCTAATCAACTAGGACAGCTGATTTTGAAGGATTATTATTAATGTTTTAAAATATGCTTGTTAGGATTTGCTTAGTGACTTTCTTAACTTGTAAAGTTAAAAGCATATCTGATATATTTATCACCTCATTTATCCTCCTTTTTTTTAGAGTTTACTATTATTGCATCAATGATGGCTGCTCCAACAAAAAATATTGTTGCAATCAAAAAAGATAAATACTGAACTGTTTGTTGCATTGCAGACACAACATCGCTTCCAATCACTACACCATTAATTGAAGCTAAAATAAATAAAATAAATAAAATGACTCTCATGTTTTCCTCCAATAAAATAAAAATTAAATATTTCATCTATTACAATCTTATTTCCATTTTTTAAAATAACTTATAAGTTGTTGAATTTCATAGTTTATAGTTGTTGTCAGGCTGATAATAATTTATTTTGTAAACTCATTGCTTGCAAAATATTTGTTGAGTATAAAAAATATTATATTTTTATAAATATTTTTATGGTTTTCTTGCTTTTAAAATATTAAATAATTAAAATATCATTTTGGAGTAAAGAATAATGAAAAAAATACAAAAATATATATCTTGGGTAGGAGAACATGATTTTCAAGTGATTAATGAACAGAGAAATTATAATCTTGGCCCTATATATTCTTTTTTAAACTCTAAATTTAGCTCTTTGATAGATGAGTTTCATTTTTTACATAGTAGAGGCTATAAAGAAAAAGAATTTGAAGTGTTTTTAAAGTTTATTAAAGAAAAATTTAATGATAAAAAAATTGTTGTTCATAAAGTAGAATTAAACAATCCAACTGACTACTCAATGATATATCAGTTGCTTATTGATTTAATGGATAGCAAAAATAGTTTTTATCATATTCAAACAAGTTCGGGGACTCCTCAAATGGCAGCAGTGTGGTTGTTGCTTGCTAAAACAATATTAAATGATAACTCAAAGTTATATCAAGGCTACTTTGATAATCAAAATATGAAAGATATAATATCAGAGATTAATATACCTTTTGGTATAGAACTTGACTTCTTAATGGAGATTAATAATAAAATAAAAAATAATTTAGTAGAAAACTGGAATAAAATCCCCGAATATCTAAATATTATACATCAATCTCCTAGTATGAAAGAAGTTTTAAATCTATGCTATAAAGTATCAGTATTAGATATCCCAGTAATAATAAAAGGAGAAACCGGGGTAGGTAAAGAGCTTATTGCAAAGGCAATTCACTCATCATCAACTAGAAAGTCTGAAGAAATGATTACTATTAATTGTGCTGCCTTAAATGAATCTACTGTTGAAGCAACTTTATTTGGCTGGAGTAAAGGAGCATGGACAAATTCGTATGGAGAAGGTAAAGGGCTTTTTAGAACTGCAAACAATGGAACAATATTTTTAGATGAAATTGGAGAATTATCTTTAGAGATACAGGCAAAACTTTTAAGGGTTTTAGAATATGGAGAATTAACAAGAGTTGGCGATGGAAAGCTTTATCACACTAATACTAGGATAATTGTAGCAACAAATAGAAATTTAATGAAAATGGTTACTGAAGGTAAGTTTAGAAGAGATTTATTTTATAGATTAAATGTTGCAATAATTAAAATTCCACCATTAAGGGAAAGACAAGAAGATATATTATTGATTGCAGACTATTTTTTGAAAATACAAAATGAAAAATTAAAAAAGATAAAGGCTTTTAAGTATATGGATAAATCTTTAAGTGTATCGGGAAAAAGATTTTTAAAAAGTTTTTATTGGCCTGGAAATATTAGGGAGTTGTATCATACTATAGAGAGGGCTACTATTTGGGGAGAAGGAGAAAAAATTGATGAGAATTTTTTAAAATCTATGGTGATATCAGATTTAAAAGAAGAAAATAAAAAAACTAGTGTTGAAAAAGAAATATATCCATTTAACTTAGAAGAATACCTTGATGAAATCAAATCTAAATATATAAAAAAAGCCTTGAAAAAATCAGCAGGGAATATTACTAAAGCAAGTAAATTATTAAAATATAAAAACTATCAAACATTAAAAAATAATATGAAAAAATTAAACATTAAAGAGGAGGATTGTTGTTAAGGTATCAAAAAAATATTTTAGAAAAATTTGAAAAGAAAAATTTGCATTGGATAGAGCTTAAAAGATATTCTGCAAGACAAAAATCTAATATGAAATTAGGTGGAGTTGTTGGTGATTTAATTATTAAGGGCGAGTTTAATGATTTTGAAATTTCACTCCTTGAATTTATTGATTTATTTAACATAGGTAAAAATATTTCTTTTGGATTAGGTAAAGTTGAAGTGCTTTAGGGGGTATTTTATAGTAATTTTAAAGAGATTTAGACTATTTTTCTTTAAATTATAAAAACTTAAGTAAAAATTTATTTAAAAATCATAAAAAAATTGAATTTTTAAAACAAAAGTTATATTATTCTATTGAAAACATTTTTGAAGTCTTATAATTTTTGAGGTTGAAATGGGTAGGAAAGTTTTTTTAAGTTTTTTGGGGCTTGGTTCTTACAATAAGGAGACCAAGAAGTATTTTTATAATAAAACTAATTATGAATTAAATGGTAATAATTACTTATCAGAGTTTGTTCAAATTTCAGAGATAAGTTTACTGGAGAAAGATTTTGATAAAATAATAATATTATCTACTAAAACATCATCTCAAAGCCATTTTAGTAACTTGAAATCTCAACTAGTAAATTTAGGAGTTGATTTAGACAAGTTACTAGAAGTTGAAATAACTGAAAACATGGATGCTAAATCTCAGTGGTCTTGGTTTGAGAATATCTTAAGTATTATAGATTTTGAAGATGAAATAACTTTTGATTTAACACATGGCTTTAGAGTGATGCCTATTGTTTTATCTACTGCAATTAATTTTTTGAAGAAGATTAAAAATATTGATATAAGTGCCGTTTATTATGGTGCTTATCAGTATGGGCAAGCAATAACTCCAATAATAGATATGAAAGAATTTTATATTATTAATGAGTGGACTGATGCAGTGAGTAGGCTAGTTGAGGATGCTGATGCAAGGAAGCTTGCTGAAGTTTCACAAAGAGAGGGGAATTTACAGTTACCTGAATTAAATAATAAAGAGTTAATTAAAGCTTTTGAAGATTTAACAAATTCAATAAGAAATGTTGAGGTTCAAAGAATTGGCGAGAAGGCAGGTGATGCTTTAAGGATAATTGAAAAGTATAAAGAAAATGCAAGTACAACAAGTAAATTAATGTTGAATGCTGTATGGGAGAAATTTGTAGGAATCTCTATAAGTACTGATAAATATAATAAAGATTATTTTTTACTTCAATTAGAAATTATTAAACTTTTACTTGAACATAAATTATATATGCAAGCATTTACTGTTATGAGAGAAATGATAGGCTCTGTGGGAATGTTGATTAAAAAAGATGATGTTAAAACAACAAATAAGAAAGGAAGACTTAAAAGAACATATGCTGATATTTTTATTTCTATGTTAAGAATAGAAGAGAGAAAATGGAAATTTAATGGGGATAAAGAAAATCAAAAAAATAATTTATTAGATTTATATAGAAAAATTGAAGAAATTAAAGCTTTAAATTTAATTAGAAGCTTATTAAAAGAATTAGTTAAATATAGGAATGGTTTTGATCATGCTTGGACATCAAGAAGTATGTTTGATGATATTGATAATAAAGGTAATAAATTTTTAGATAAATTAAAAAAATTTATTAATTTATTAATTGAAAATAATATTTTGATATAAAATTTTTTATGTTTTTATAAAAAAGTTTATGTTTATGAGGTTTTGGAGTGGCTTTTAGATTGAAATAATAGGAAAATAATTTGCTAAGTGAGTAATGATTAAAAAGGTGGAAATTTGAATAAATTATATGATTTATTGAGGGAGCAATCAATAATAGAAGATAATATAAAAATTGAAAACATACAGAAATTAGATTTAACTGGAACATTAATTTCTTCCTTAGAAGGAATTGAAGATTTTAAAAGATTATCATCTTTAAATATAACACATACATCTGTAAATGATATATCTATGTTAAAAAATTTAGATTTAGATTATTTTAAAGCAGAGGAATGTTTTAAATTAAATAATTTTGATAGTTTAAAATCAATGAGTATTAAAACTCTTGATTTAAGTTCTAGTGGTATTATTGATTATTCTTTTTTATCAGAATTAATAAAACTTGAAACTTTAATATTAAATGGAAATAGTATAGAAGAGTTTTCAGCAATACCATCAATAAACTCTTTAAAAAAGCTTTTTCTTGAAGATAATTTTTTGGATAATATTACTACAAATTCTGATTTTCCTAATTTAGAGGAGATATATTTAACGAATAACAGATTAATATCAATTAAGGGAATTAGTAACTTTGAAAAGCTAAATAAAATACGAATATCTAATAATGCAATAAGTGATATTTCAGAACTTTCTCGTTTCAAGTCTTTAAAAAAATTGTATCTTTCTCATAATAATATTAGTGACATATCTTCCTTGGAGAATATTAAAATAAGTGAAAAATTAACAATTGCTGATAATAAAATTAAAGATTCATCTCCACTTAATAAAATTATTCAGAGTGGTATTGATGTATATGGAATTGAGGAACTTAATTTTGAAGCTTTAACCTTGACAGAAGAACAAAAAGCAATTATTGATTATCCTTTAGGTGGTAAAAAGTTACTTAAAGTTAATGCTTATGCAGGAACGGGTAAAACAACCACTGCAATTGAGTTTATAAAAAATAATTTGCCACAAAATAATAAAAAAGTACTTTATTTATCATTTAATGTTTCTGTACAAAATGATATTGTGAACAAAGTATCTAAAGCAGGAATTAAAAGTTTTGTTGATGTATTAACTGCACATGGCTTTGCAAGAAAAATACTTAGCTGTAATTGTAATAGAAGTAATTCTTTTAATTTAAAAAATGAAATAGAAGATGTTAAAAGTATTTTAGTAAGGAATGACTTATTTAAAAAGGATTATGCTATAGATGCTTCAGTTTTTATTGTTAACTTTATGCAATTTTATTTAAATTATAATTATGGATATTCTGGAGCTGAAATAAAAAAAGCTTTTGATTATTTTATAACAAATAAGCTATCAAGTAATAATCACTTATATAAGACTAATGATAGTTATAAAAAGCTTTTATTAGGAAGTATTTATGTGTTAGAGGATTTATTAGATAAATATTACAATAAAAGGTATGAATTTAATTTTTATGTAAAAATTGCTGGTATTAGGTTAAAAAGAAACAGTAACTTACAAAAGGTTTATAATAATAAGTATGAGTATATTATATTTGATGAAGCTCAAGATGCTTCAATGGTTATGTTAGATATCATTAATAGTTTAAATTTATTAAAAGTTTTTATTGGTGATACTCATCAGCAGATATATTCATTTAGATATGCTGTAAATATACTTGAAAAAATTAAACAGGAACCTTTATATTTAAGCGAAAGTTTTAGGTTTAAAAATAGTATTGCTGGTTTTGCAAAAAGAGTACTTGCCTTAAAAGGTGTTAAAACTACTTTAAAAGGTAAAAGAGCAAGTGGGCAAATTCAGTTTTATGATAATGTTCTTATTGGAGAGTATAAGAAAGTTGCAATTATTTCAAGAATGAATGCGACCTTGTTTTATTATGCTAAAGATGCTTTAAATTATAATAAAAAACTATATTTTGAAGGGGGGATTAATTCTTATTACTTTGCTAGTTCAGGGGCAAAAGCAATATATTTTTTGTGTAGAGATGCGAAAAAAATATATCACCCTTACTTTTCTAAGTTTAGAACTTTTGAAGAACTTAAAAAATATGCTAGTGATACAGACAATCAGGAGATATTAACAACAATAGGCTTAATATCTGCTAACTGTGATAATTTTTTGAAAATAGTCAAAAGTATTAGAGATAGTATTGTAAAAAAAGAAGAGGCTGATGTAATATTTTCAACAACTCATAAATCAAAAGGAATTGAGTATGATACTGTGATTGTAACAAGTGATTTTAAAGTTTCTGTTGATGATTTAAAACTTAACAATAAAGATGAAGTTAATTTATTATATGTTGCATTAACAAGAGCTAAATTAAATTTATTTTTACCAAAAGAATATGAAAGTATAAAAGATTTTGATATAGATAAAACTGTAAATGTTGTAAACAGTTTTAAAAAGTGTAAATTTGATGAAATAACTGTTAACATAAATATTAATGATTTAAATGGGTTCAAAAATAAATTAGAAAAAAATTTTTAGGAGGTAGAATGACACAATATTTATATGGAGCGAGTATTCAAGGAATACAAAGCTTTATTTTTCAAACAAATAAGTTAAAAGAAATTATTGGGGCTAGTGAAATAATTGAAAATATTTCTACTAATTATTTTACAGAGTTTTTAAAAGAACAAAATATTTCTACAGGTTATGAAAAAATTATGATGGCGGCTGGAAATATTAAGTTTATTTTTGACAATGAGAGTGATATTAAAAAAGTTGTAAGGAATTTTCCTAAAAAAGTAATACAAAAAGCTTATGGCATTACGATTTCTCAAGCTGTTATAAAATATGATGGAGAATTACAAAAAACTCATATTGATAAACTTGAAATAAAATTAAAAACGGCAAGAAATAAAGTAGAGTTACCATTAGATTTATCTTTAAATATTATCAAAAATGCTCCAAGAACGGGAAAGTCAGGAGTAGCTAAAGATAATGATAATAAAGTAATAGATAAGGCAACATTACAGAAAAATAAAAAATCAAATGGAGTTTTATTAACTAACAAATTAGTAGAGAATACTTTAGATGATAAATTTGTTTCTGATTTTAAATATCTATCAAATAAAAAAAATAAAATTGCAGTAATTCATGTTGATGGTAATGGACTTGGTAGAATTTTACAGCAAATGGGTAAGAAAATAGAAGAAAATGGTAACTCAGAGCAGTTAAAGACTGCTTTTGCTAAATTTTCAACACAATTAGATGCGTCAACTATAAAAGCAGCTAAAGATGCTATTAATAAAGTTTTTGATGCTGAAAATAAATTAAATATCAAATTTAGACCAATAGTACTTGGTGGAGATGATTTAACTGTTGTTTGTGATGCAAATAAAGCAATTGAGTTTACAGAAGAATATTTAAAATTATTTGAAGAAAATACTAAAGAAAATTTAAAGGGCTTGGTTGAAACATATAACTTAGATGAATTTAAAAACGGCTTAAAAGCAGCTGCTGGTATAGCCTATTGCAACGAAAAATACCCATTTCATTATGCTGTTGATTTAGCAGAAGCACTATGTGGTGAAGCTAAAAAACGAAGTGATAGAAAAAACTCTTGTTTAATGTTTCATAATATTCAATCTTCATTTTTTACTTCATTTTCTGATTATAAAGATAATGAATTAACAATTGGTAATATTGAATTTGATTTTGGACCTTATTATGTAGAAAAAGGTTTAGGGGTGGAAAAACCTTCAATAGATGCTTTTAAAGAGCTTTATAAAGAATTCAAAAAAGAAAACTCTCCAATATCATCTTTAAGAAATTGGCTTAGTGAATTATATAGCAACAAAGAACATGCCCAGTCTACATTAAATAGAATAAATCAAATGGCAGAAGAAGGAAAATATGATCATGAATCGTTAAATGAAATTTTAGCTAAATTATTTGATAAAAAAATGACTTTAAAGAATTTACTTGTTGAAAAAGATGGTAAACAAAAAACAATTATTTATGACATTTTACAAATTAAATCAATAAATGATTAATAGGAGATAATAAATATGAGTGATAATAAAATAGATTTAAAATATAAAATACAATTTTATACTTATTGGCATGCAAGTTCTGGCTTAACAGCAGGGGCAAATGCCGATACTACTGTGATTAAAGATGAAAATTACTTGCCTTATATTCCTGGAAAGACTTTAAAAGGATTAATAAGAGAAATGGCGGAGTTATTATATGGTGAAAATGATAATTTCGTAATAAATTGCTTTGGAAAAGGACAAGTTGATGATAATGGTAATGAAAATGAAGATTATAAAAAAAGTCAATGCTTTTTTTCTAATGCAGAACTTACAAAAGCAACTAAAAATGCCTTAAAAGATGAAAATAAAAATATGCTTTATGATAAAATTGCATCTACAACAATAGATAAAAATGGAATAGCAAAAGAGCATAGTTTAAGAGAGATTGAGGTTACGGTTCCTATTACTTTATACGCTGAAATTGATAATTTAAGTGAAAAATATAAAGAAAAAATGATTGCTTCTATGAGAATGATAAAAAGGCTCGGTTTAAATAGAAATAGAGGGCTAGGAAAATGTGATTTTATTATTATTGAGGGGGAAAATTAATGAAAACAGTTTATTTTAAGTGTACATTTAAAGCTGATATAGTTTTAAATAGTAAAACTTCAACAGAAGGTAAAAATTCTCCATTAGATTATATTCCTGGTAATGTATTTTTAGGTATAGTTGCAAAGAAGTATAAAGATTATGGAGATAATGTTTTTGATGTTTTTCATAGTGGAAAAGTTAGATTTAATGATGCAACTTTATTAATTAATGGTAAAGAATCATATAAAATTCCATTTTCATACTTTAATCCTAAAGGTGATGATAATAATATATATGTTCATCATAAAATAAGTGAAGATTTATTTAAAGAATTAAGAGAAAAAGGAATACAACTTAAGCAAAAAAGGAATGGTTATATAAATGAAGATGGTAACTATTTAGATATTGTATCTGTTTATCATCAAAAATCAGCTTATGATAAAACAACAAGAAAATCAAAAGATAGCCAAATGTTCGGATATAATGCAATAAAAAGAGGAACTGAATTTTTGTTTAGTATTGATTTTGATAAAGATATTGACGAAAACTTAAAAGAGCAAATTGTTAAAGATTTAATTGGTAATAAGTTTATTGGTAAATCAAAAACTGCTCAATATGGTAAAGTTTTTATTGAAAAATCAAAAACTGCTCAATATGGTAAAGTTTTTATTGAAAAATCATCTTTTGACTTTGAGAGCCTTAGCCATCAGGAAAATGGTGAAGAAATTATTCTTTATGCTAAATCAAATCTTGCTTTTATTGATAAAAATGGAATGCCCACAGCTCAACCAAGTGTAGAAAATTTAGGTTTTAAAAGTGGAAAAATTCTTTGGAATAAATCACAAATAAGAACAAGAAGATATACTCCTTATAATGGAGCAAGAAAAACCTTTGATTATGAAAGAATGATAATTGAAAAAGGTTCTGTATTTGTTTTAGAAACAAATAATTCATTTGATGTTAATTTATTAAAAGATGGAGTTGGAATATATAAAAATGAAGGCTTTGGACAAGTCTTGATTAATCCCAGCTTTTTAATGGATCTAAATCCTAAATTTAACCCGAACCCTGAGGCTCTCGAAGGGAGATCGGTAGAAATTTATGGATTTGATGGAAAAGAAGATAAAGATTTAATAAAATGGGTAACTTTTAAGAAAAAAGAAGAATTAGAAAGATATGAATTACTTAAAGAAGTAAATAAATTTTTAACTGTAGCTCATTTTAATAAGTTAAAAGAACCTTCACTTTCTCAATGGGGACAAATTCGTTCAATATCCTCTAGTCATAAAAATACTGATAGAAAAAATCTTTATCAAAAATTATTTGATGAAGCTCCAGAAAGAGAAGAGGATAAAGGATTTTTAGTTCATGGAAGTAGTAAGGATAAATGGAAAACTAGTATTCACTTATTATTAGGTAAATATGATGCAAGTAATGAACTTAAAGTTGCCGATTTTTATGAACTTCTTTCTATTGAAGTAATGAGAAAAATAAAAGCAAATATTAAGGAGGATAAATGATGACTAATCAAAAAAGATATTTGGCACAGATTGTTATAGAAGCAGATTCTCCTTTAAAAAT
>Ga0256842_1002536_pt1 | contig 13000 bp, 12 predicted proteins | sample 4559240metaG_FD_185973 | JGI IMG/M metagenome (GOLD analysis project Ga0256842, IMG submission 185973) | Hydrothermal vent microbial communities from Guaymas Basin, Mexico - 4559-240 | ecosystem: Environmental > Aquatic > Marine > Hydrothermal vents | place: Mexico: Guaymas Basin | collected...
ATGGAGTCTTTTGATGGAACTAAGGCGCTTTTAATATGGGAGGGAAAAAGAAGTATAATTGAAACGTTGAGTCTCCTGAGCAAAGCGAGAAAAGTAGCGGATCTTCTCGCGGTTGCCTTTAAGGGGGAGAGGCGGGAGGCCGAGGCTCTCTCTCATATAGACCTGATAGATTATGTTTTTCCGTTTGGTAAGGGGCTAAGCGAAATAGTGAGTTTTCTGAGCCCAGATCTTTTGATATTGCCGGAGAGTATGTCTTTGCCGGAGATAGGCGCGTATGAAGGGAGGGTTATAAGATTATAAAAAGGTATTTGCTACCTGAGATGGAGAGAATATGGTCTGAGGAAAATAAGTTTAAAACTTGGCTTGAGATAGAGCTTCTCGTTGTGGAAGGCTGGGCGAAAATAGGAGTTTTTCCGAAAGATGTGCCATTAGAAATAAGGAGAAAAGCCTCTTTTAATCTCTCACGTATAAAAGAGCTTGAGCGCGTTTACAGGCATGAGGTCATTGCGTTTCTCAAGTCCGTGGAGGAGAGTATCGGTGAGGAGCTTTCCTCTTATCTTCATTATGGTTTAACTTCTTCAGATGTTATAGATACCGCAAACGCGGTTCTGCTTAAAAGCGCCCTTGAGGAGATAGAGAAAAAAGCGAAAAAGCTTAAAAAAACGCTTTTCAGGAAAGCCTTAGAGTATAAAGATCTTCTTCAAGTGGGCAGAACGCATGGGATTCACGCTGAGCCGATTACTTTCGGCTTGAAACTTTTATCCTTTTATAGCGAGCTCTTGAGGAATTTAGATAGGTTGAAAATCGCTAAAGAGGAAATTTCGTATGGGAAGATCTCCGGAGCGGTGGGAACCTATTCTATGATAGATCCGAGGGTGGAGGAATATGTTTGTCGCTCTCTTGATCTTAAAGTTGAGCCCGTTTCAACTCAAATAGTTCCGCGTGATAGATATGCTTTTTTAATATCGGTTTTGGCTCTTTTGGGGGCTTTTTGTGAGAGATTTGCTCTTGAGATAAGGCATCTTCAGAGGACAGAGGTCGGGGAAGCATATGAGCCCTTTTATAAGGGTCAAAGGGGCTCTTCCGCTATGCCTCATAAAAGAAATCCTATATTATGCGAGAGAATCTGTGGGTTATCACGGGTTTTGAGGGGATTTCTTTCCCCAAGTTTTGAAAACGTAGCTTTGTGGCATGAGCGGGATATTTCTCACTCATCCGTTGAGAGGTTTTCTTTACCGCAGACCACGAGCTTAGTTTTTTACATGCTGGATCTGCTTGACAGGATAGTTGAGGGACTTGAGGTTCATCCCGATAGGATGATGAATAACATGAATCTGACAAATGGTTTGATTTTCTCGAGCGAGGTCTTGACGAAGCTCCTTTCAAAGGGAATTCCGAGAGATAGAGCCTATGATATCGTCCAAAGGTGTTCATTTAAGTCGTGGAGTGATAAAATTAGCTTTAAGTTGGTGCTTTCTTTAGATCCTGAGGTAAGCGCTATCCTGGATAAGGGAGAGATAGAATCTTGCTTTGATCCTAAGAGATTGCTTAAAAAAGTTGACTTGATATTTTCAAGGTTTAAGGAGATGGTCAGATCATGATGAAGTTAACTCTTCCGCGAATGGGATATAGTTATATAGGGTTTAGAGCGGTGTTTGATGTCCTGGGGCATGAGTTTATTGAGCCACTTCCTTTAACTAAGAGAACCCTTGACCTTGGCGTTAAGCACGCGCCGGAGTTTGCGTGCTTTCCTTTCAAGCTTACGCTTGGAAATTTAATAGAAGCGCTTGAGACCGGAAGAGTTGATACCATCATCACCGCAGGGGGAATAGGCCCCTGTAGATATGGGTTTTATGGGGTAATGTATGAAAAAATATTGAAGGAGGAGCTGGGCTATAGCTTTGACTTTATACTGCTTGATCCTCCGATCAAGCCTTATGGGAACTTTAAAAGGGTTTGGGAAATAGTTAAAAAATGGAAAAGCGAGCTTTCGTGGGGAGAGTTTTTTAGAAGGGTAGTTCAGGGATTCAAGCTCGCCTGGAAAAAGCTTAAGAGAGTGGAGGAGTTAGAAGCCCTTGTTTTAAAAAAGAGAGGTTGGGTAAAGGATGTTTCTCGCATTGATGGGATTTTAAAAAATGCCCTTGGGAAAATAGACAGGGCTAAGGAATTAGAGGATGTGGATCTGGCGTTTGAGGAGGCAAAGAGGGACATAGAATCGATAACGCCGGACAGAGACGAAGTTCTAAAGGTGGGAATTGTAGGGGAGATTTATACCGTGCTTGAGCCTTTTTCAAATTTGAATACGGAAAGGCTTCTTAATGAGCGAGGCGTTGAGATCGAGAGGTCCGTATGGACGACGGAATTTATAGAATATAACATCTTTCCAGGGTTGCCGTTTCCCCTTAAGCAAATAGTGGGATACGATACTAAGGAAAAGATAGAGGAATATTCTAAACCTTATTTAAACGAGTTTGTCGGAGGGCATGGCAGAGAGAGCGTGGCTCACACGGTTATGTTTTACAAAATGGGCTTTGATGGCGTTGTTCATATTCTTCCCTTTTCTTGCATGCCTGAGATAGTAGCGAGGGGAATTCTCGAGAGAGTCAGTAAGGAGCTTGATTTTCCCATATTAAGCCTTTCTTTTGATGAGTTCACAGGGGAAGCCGGGCTTATTACTCGCTTAGAGGCTTTCATTGATCTTCTTAATATGAGGAAGAAAAAGAGGAGGGCTGTGGCTTGAAGTTCGGCATTCCGCGTGGACTCTACTATGAGCCTTTTATAACGGAATGGAAGGTTTTTCTGGAGGAGCTTGGAGAAGAGGTTGAAATTTCTCCTTCTACTAATAAGCTCATTCTGGATGAAGGCGTTAGGGAGGGAACCAATGAGGCGTGCATTTCGCTGAAGCTAACGATAGGGCACGCGATCTATCTGAGCAAAAAAGTCGATTCTATATTTGCGCCTCGATTGATGAACGTAGACAAGTGGAAAAGGATAACTCTCTGCCCCAAGTTTAGGGGGCTTCCGGATCTGCTTAGGGTTTCCGTGCCTAATGTTTTCACGCTTAACGCTTTTTTAGGGAATTTTAGAAGGAGGTTCTCCTTTTATCTTAGCGTGGGGAGAGAGCTCGGTGCGGGTTTCTTAAGGACTCTTAAGGCCTATGGGAGGGCGCGTTCAGCTTCCAGGCTTGTGTCGTATCTTATGAAGAGGGGCTTTACTCCGGATGAGGCGCGGAATATCGTCTTGAATGGCAATTTCTCCTTGAAATCCGGGATTAGTGAGGACGGAAATGGCTTTCCCGTGATCGGCGTGGTGGGATATCCTTATATCATTTACGACGATTATGTAAGTCATTCTTTAATAAAGAGGATCAAGGAGATGGGTTTCGGCGTGATCACTCCCGAGATGCTGGGCGAGGAAGAGATAAATGAGGCGTTGAAGGTTCTCTTTAAGCCGCTTTTCTGGAGTCAGAGCAACAGGGTGCTTGGTTCAGCTTTTATCATGTTGCGTAAGCCTGAGGTAGAAGGACTTATACATATCTCTTCTTTCGGATGCGGGACAGATGCTTGGGTTAGTAAGCTTATAGAGCTTGAGGCCAGGAAGCTTAACAAGCCTTTGATGAGGATAGTGGTTGATGAACATACCGCTGAAGCCGGGTTGGTAACCCGTCTTGAGGCTTTTACCGATCTCGTTAGATGGAGGAGAGGGAGGGCGATAGTATGAGAGTCTATCTCGGTATAGATATAGGTTCCGTTAGTACGAATCTTGTGGCTATGACGGATGAGTATGAGGTAGTGTCTGCTATTTATTTAAGAACGGCAGGAAGGCCGATAGATACTCTGCTTAAGGGACTTAAGCTTATTCAAAAGGATATTAATGGCGCGGAGGTTTGTGGAGTTGGGACGACGGGGAGCGCTCGTTTTCTCGCCGGTGTAATTACCGGCGCTGATATAATTAAGAATGAGATAACCGCTCATGCTGTTGCGGCTATTCATGAGGTTCCGGATGTTAAGACGGTTTTTGAGATTGGAGGACAGGACTCCAAGATAATAATCATAAGAGAAGGCGTTGTCGTTGATTTTGCCATGAATACAGTCTGTGCTGCGGGGACCGGTTCCTTTCTTGATCATCAGGCGCAAAGGCTGGGAATAGAAATAGAGCGTTTTGGAGAATACGCCTTGAAAAGCAAGAATCCAGTGAGGATAGCGGGAAGATGCACGGTTTTCGCTGAGTCGGATATGATTCATAAGCAGCAGATGGGCTACTCGATCGAGGATATTATAGCCGGTTTGTGTGAGGCTCTCGTCAGAAACTATTTGAATAACGTTGCGAAGGGGAAAGATCTTAAACCACCCTATGTTTTTCAGGGAGGAGTTGCAGCTAATAAGGGAATAAGGAAAGCTTTTGAAAAAGAGCTAAAATCTCCTATTTATGTTCCGAGGTATTTCAATGTTATGGGTGCTCTTGGAATGGCTATACTGGCTAAAAGATATATGGAGGAGGAAAAGGAAAAGACCTCATTCAGGGGTTTTGAGATAGTAGAGGAGAGCTTTAAGAGCAGATCGTTTGATTGTGATGGCTGTCCTAACAGGTGTGAGGTCGTGGTTATATATAGGGGTTCAAGTCCTCTTGCATGCTGGGGAGATAGGTGTGGAAAGTGGCAGGAGAAATTCAGGAGAGGGTTAATTGATGGAGAGCTTGAAAAAGCTGCTTAAGGACATACAGCAAATTCTGCTCGAAGAGAGGGAGCCTCCCGAAAAGCTTGTTTTTGACTCTGATAGGGTGAGAACTTTTGGTAAACTTGTAGTTATTCCTCCGAGAGGGAAGCTTTATGTTGTCGGGGATATACACGGTGAACAGGATTCGCTAAGGGAGATATTGAGTTTTATCTTTGAGAGGTTTCACGAAAAGGAAGACTATATGGTCTTTCTCGGCGATTATGCGGATAGGGGAACAGAGGGACTTGAGGTATTCGAGGAACTTTTCGAGCTGAAGAAGCGTCTAAGAAGGAGATTAATCCTGTTGCGTGGTAATCATGAAGATAGAAGCATGAACAGGTTTTACGGTTTTCTTTCCGAGCTTTACTGGAAGCTCGGCCCTGAAAGCTCGGAGATATACGCTGAGCTTGAGAAAATTTATGAGCTACTGCCTATCTGTGCCTATGTTCCGAAAAAGCTGATTATGGTTCATGGCGGGGTTACCGTGCCTCCTATAACTCTTGAGGAAATAGCTTGTGGGAAGGAAGAGCTTCAGCTTCTATGGAATGATCCTCTGGATGAGGATTATATGCCCCGAGGAGGGGAAACCAGAGCTTTTAGCGAGGAGGAGCTCGAGTGGTTTCTGGATTCTGTTAAAGCGAAGGTTATGATAAGGGGGCATCAGTTTCCCGGAACTAAAGGACACAAGCTTTTTGGAGATAAGCTTATATCGCTGTTCTCAGCGAGATATGGGCATAGAGGAGCTAAGATAGCTCTTCTTGAGATAAATCTGGAGGAAGATATTAAAGAGGCCTCTCAGCTTGTAAAAGGGCTATATCTTCTTTAAGAGGAGGGCTTTAATCTTGTCAAGGGCTGTTATAACGGTTATAGGCGTGGATAAGGTCGGGATAGTTGCGGGAATTTCCGGATTGCTTGCTGAATATAACGTTAATATCGAGGATATAAGTCAGACCATCATGCAAGGGATATTTGTTATGGCTATGATCGTTAATATTTCTCAGCTTAAGGGCAGTTTTTCTGAGTTTAAAGACGCGCTCCTTAAGCGGGGGAGAGAACTCGGAGTTGAGATATGGCTTCAGCGTGAGGAGATATTCAAGGCTATGCACAGGGTTTGAGGTGATATCATGAAGAGGGGATTCGTCTCTTTAAATGAGATAATGGAAACCATTCAAATGGTGAGAAAGGAAAATCTCGATATAAGAACCATAACGCTTGGGATATCTTTATTGGACTGTAGAGGAGGCGATCCTAGGGAGGTCATAGATAGGGTCTATGAAAAGATAGTCAGGGTTTCAGAAAAGCTTGTTTCTACGGTAAAAGAGGTCGAGGATGAGTTCGGGATTCCTATAGTGAACTCGAGGATATCTGTTACGCCCGTTTCTCTTATAAGTGCTGGGTTTAAAGAAAAGGATTTTCTCGAGCTTGGAGAAGCGCTTGAGCGCGCTGCATCGGAAGTAAAGGTGGATTTCATAGGTGGATATGGGGCTTTGGTTGAAAAGGGTATCACTGCGTGGGAAAGAGAGCTTATAGCGGTGATACCTGAGGTTCTTTCCTCGACTGAAAGGGTTTGCTCTTTTTTAAACGTTGCTTCTACGAAGTCGGGCATAAATATAGATGCGGTTTTGCTTTCCGCTGGTGTTATGAAGAGATCTGCGCTTCTTACCTCATCTGAAGACGGCATAGGAGCGGCTAAATTTGTGGTTTTTGCTAACGCTCCATCTGATAATCCGTTTATGGCAGGGGCTTTCCACGGCGTTCAGGAGGGAGATGCCTGTATAAACGTCGGTGTCAGTGGTCCTGGAGTTGTTAGAGCGGTAGTTGAGGGCTTAAAAGATGTGGACTTTAGAACGCTTGCCAAGGAGATTAAGCGGGTTGCTTTTAAGATTACCGCTGCCGGTGAGCTTTTAGGCAGGGAGGTTGCAAGGAGGCTTGGAATACCGTTCGGCATAGTTGATCTATCTTTGGCTCCTACGCCAAATCCGGGTGATAGCGTGGCTCAGATTATAGAGGCCATGGGTATCGAGCGATGTGGACTTCCGGGAACTACAGCTGCCTTGGCTCTTTTAAACGACGCCGTTAAAAAAGGTGGGGTTATGGCGTCTTCATCGGTTGGCGGTTTAAGCGGGGCATTTATCCCGGTAAGTGAGGATTCGGAAATGGCGAGATGTGCTCTGGAAGGAAAGATAGGCCTTGAGAAGTTGGAGGCGATGACCTGCGTTTGCTCGGTAGGGCTTGATATGATAGCTATTCCGGGCGATACGCCTGAGGAAGTCATAGCCTGTATAATAGCTGATGAGATGGCTATAGGGGTGATAAATTCTAAAACGACTGCGGTAAGAATTATACCAGTTCCCGGTAAAGGGGTTGGTGAAAGAGCATCCTGGGGAGGGCTGCTTGGAGAGGCCCCCATAGTTCCGGTTAAGATTGGAAAGGTAGATAGGTTCATAAAAAGAGGAGGGCGGATTCCTCCGCCCATATTTAGCTTTAATAATTGAGGATGGGGATAGTTTGGATGTGCGTAGAAAAGCCAAACTGTGGCATGATAGTTGAGATTACACACTTTATATTTACCTAATATGAATCTTAACTTTTCTCGACTTTTTCAATAACGCTCTTTTGGAGCACTCTGACTAGTGGGACAGCTATAAGAACTCCAACCGAGCATTGAGTTATATCGGTAATCGCTTCAACGGGAGCAGCTCCCCATCCGTAAAGAACTCCTGCAGATATGGCGTATCCGCTTATCATGATCGCCGCGCCGGCAGTAAGAGCGAGAGGCTTATTATGACGTGCCAGCTTTCCAACAATGAATCCCTCGGTTCCCTTGATTATGAGGGTAAACGGTGCCCAAAGGGGATAACCTAAAAGAAGATCTGCTAATGCAGATCCCAGCCCACCGGCTATTCCCCCTGTGAAAGCTCCGAAAAGAATGGCTATGGTATATATCGCTCCCTCGCCGAGGTTAAAGTAGATCCTAAATCCTGGAACTGGAACATGTATGAACGTTGCAACGCACACAAGCGCGCTATAAATTGAAAAGAGCGCGATTTTTCTGCTTTTACCTGCCATGCTTTTCACCCCCTACCTTTATTATAACCCCAAAAGCCCCTACTCCAAAACCTAAGGCTAAGAGAAATGGCGTGAAAAATCCCGTGATCCTACTTAAGGCGTTTACCAATAGAGGAGAGAGGGAGCCTATACTTCCTGTTATAAATCCAAAGACCCCAAGTCCCCTTCCTCTTGAGCTTTCTGAGAATATCGTTGAGACGAATATTGGATAAACCACATAACATATTTCTGCTAAGAGTATAGAGATAAAAAGCAAGGGAAGATAGCCCTTAAGCAGAGCCCATCCAAGCAGAAGCAAGGGGTGTAAGAGAGAAGAAACAGCCCATGATTTTGCTGGATCTATTCTGTCAGCTATTTTGCCAAATATGAGCACGCCGATTGCAGATATTATACCGGCTTTTGAAAAAATGATGTTTATTTCAGTTTCGGATAATCCTAAGTTTTCCTTTTGGAAGAGAGATATATAAGGCCCGTTTAGCGTTAGAGATAAGCACATGAAGAATAGGGTACCCCCTATGATGGTCATAAGCCTCGTTTTATCTATTTTGAGGTCTTTAAGAGAATCAAGCTCGGGTTTTCCCTTCAACGTTTCTTTCAGGAATATCCATCTCGCTATTCCCATAAGGAGAGCGGTAATAGAATAGATGAGAAAGAGTCCTTTTATTCCTACTTTTCCAAGTAGCATTGCTCCTATAAAAGGTCCTATTGCTGTTCCAAGGTTAAAAGAGAAGCTTGTCATGCCAAAGGATGTTCCCTTCTTTTCTTGCGACTCGAAGACGAGGGCTAAGATAGCTGGCATCTGAATGGAACTTGAGAGCAGGCTTACCATATAAAAAATAGATACGCTAAGCCAGCTTGAGGAAAAAGCCATCCCGTATCCGGCTAAGGCGTATAACAAGGTGGTTCCCACAACTATGGGTTTCCTTCCTATTTTATCTGTGAGAATCCCGCCAGGGATTTGACCTATGTAGAACGCGAGGTTAAAGAGAAAATAAAGTACACTTATAGCCTTATCTGAAGCGCCTAAGCTTTTAAGGTAAAGAGGAAGAAGAAAGTACCAGGAAAATACTGTACAAACTAAGAGTATTATAGTGACGGTCAGGGTGATTATGTTTCTCATGTGAAATATTATACACCATATTTCTTATCCTATGTGTGCCAGTTTCTTCTCTTTGGCTATTTTTAACCATGAGGGAACCGGTGGAATAAGCTCGTCTTCAGGATCAACATTAAGCTCTATGAAACTTGGGCTATTTCTTGTGAGTTCTTCTTTAAGCAGTGTTTTTAAATCATTGATTTTCTCGATTTTATACGATCTTAAACCAAAACCCTCGGCTACTTTTACGTGATCTACCTTTTTAAAGTCGGTGGCAAAGGGAGAGGCATTCTGAAGGAGCCTTATCGTTGCCCTTATCCAGCCGAAACTATCGTTGTTAAACAGGATTATTTTTATGTTCCCTTCGGTTCTCGCTATGGTTTCGAGCTCTCCGGCTGTAAAACCAAAGCTTCCATCCCCGGTTAGTGCTACTATTGGAATTTCTGGATTTGCATAATGTGCTCCTATAGATGCTGGTATGGCATATCCTAAGGCTCCAAGGGAGAAATTGAAGAGAAATCTTCTACCAGGTTTATCCGCTTTAAAAAATGCGGACGTGTAGATGGCGCTTATACCAGGATCTATTGCTAATATGTATTCCCTTTCTGAGAGAAGTTCATTTAGCGTTTCTATAACTTCTAATGGACGCATCTTAGAATGACTTTTTCCTTCTCTCAGTGCTTCTCTATATTCATTGAGGCTCTTATTTAAAGCCTTTATCCTTGGTGAATTTAGGAAATCTATTTGTTGAGATATTTCGTCCTTAATTACTTTTATCATTTCTTTCAGTGTTGCTTTGGCATCTCCGATAAGAACGGATGTTGTGATATAGTTATTGGAGACCTCTGCTTCGCTTATATCCAAATGAATTATCGCCTTATCAGAATCTGCTGATGGTAGTTTCCATCCATCTGTTGTGACGTAGTCGGTATTACAGCCGATATAGAAGATGAGATCTGCTTCTTCTACCGCTTTATTTGATACGATAGTGCCTCCTCTGATTCCTATTACACCTATTGATAGGGGATGCCTTTCAGGAAAGCTTCCCTTTCCCGAGATGGTGGTCCCTACAGGTATTGCAAGGAGCTCTGCAAGCTCCTTTATTTCCTCCCAAGCTTGAGAGTATAAAGCTCCTTGACCACATATAATTAATGGGGTTTCGCTTTTAAGAAGTAGCTCAACGGCTTTCTTAATTTCCCTCTTATCTGCTATTTGGCGATGCCCGGGATATCTTGAGAACTCCTTCTGAGCTCTCAAATCTATTGAAGCTACCTCTTCCTCCAGAATATTCTGAGGAACCCTTATATGCACGGGGCCTGGCTTGCCGGTCGTTGCCATTCTGAATGCCCGTCTTAGAATAAAGGGAATTTCTGATGCTTTTAATATAGTTAAGCTTTCCTTGGTTATGGAGGAGAAAAGAGGAGTTTGCTCAAAGCCCGTTAACATGTTTTTCTTCTCGAGGTGTAGAGGTACATCGGTTGTGAACACTATTAGCGGTACGGATGATTTATAAGCTTCGGCTATTCCTGGAATTACATGTGTGGCTCCAACGCTTGGAGATTCGCATATTCCTGGCTTGAAGCTCACTTTGGCGTAGGCATCTGCCATGAAAGAGGCGTTTCTTTCATCTCTTGTTAGGATATGCTTTATCTCGGGGAATTTACTCCATTCAACGTACAAAGGTATCGTTGTTTCACCCGGTAGACCGAAAATGTGTTTTACATCATATCTTTTTAGCATTTCTAAAAGTACTCTTGCACCTTTCATTTTTTCTCCCCTTTGTATTTTCTTTTTGGTGATAAGGCTTTTCTGATGATAGCATATATGTTAATATTTTAAAAGGGGTGGTTAATTTGCCGGAGCTCAGGTTTGATCCTTTGAAGAAGACATGGGTTATCATTTCTACGGAAAGAGCAAAGCGCCCACACGATTTTTCCCTTATTTCTGAGGAGAAAAAGGAAGAGGGAGAGTGTCCATTCTGTCCTGGAAATGAGGATAAAACTCCCCCGGAGATTTTTGCTATTCGTGAGGAAGGTTCGAAGCCAAACGAGCCCGGGTGGAGCATCAGGGTTATACCCAATAAATATCCTGCTCTTAAGCTTGAGGGTAAGATAGAGAGAGAGGGCATTGGGTTATATGATCGTATGAGCGGTGTGGGAGCACATGAGGTCATTATAGAGTCTCCGGAGCATGGTAAGAGCTTAGCTGATCTTCCTCTGGAGCAGATAGTGAAAGTTCTAACCGTATATAAGTTGAGGCTTAAGTCGCTGAGGGCTGATGAGAGATTTCGATATGTTTTGATATTCAGGAATTACAGGAGTATAGCCGGGGCTTCCTTATCTCATCCGCATAGTCAGATAATAGCGACCCCTGTTACCCCGAAGGTTTTGAAAGAAGAGCTTAGCATTGCGCGTGAGCATTTTTCCAGGAAGGAGCGCTGTATTTTCTGCGATATACTTCGGGATGAGATGAGATTTGGAGATAGAATAGTGAAAATTCATAAGAATTACGTTCTTTTTACGCCTTTTGCTTCCTGCTTTCCATTTGAGTGTAGGCTTTACCCCTTAAGGCATAGTTATGATTTCGCTGAAATTCCCGATGAGGAGCTTCCTGAGCTGGCTCTCGCGTTAAAGGATATGCTTCTTAGAATTAAACTGGCTTTAAATGATCCTCCCTATAATTTCGTTATACATACCGCTCCCTCTCTTCACCCGCGTCCTGGAAAGCCTGACTACTGGGGAACCATAAAGGAAGATTTTCACTGGCATATAGAGCTTGTCCCCCGATTAACCATAATGGCTGGTTTTGAGTGGGGGACAGGTTTTTATATAAATCCTACTCCTCCCGAGGAAGCTGCTAAATACCTCAGGGAGGTAGATAACGCTGTGGAGGGGATGTTGCGATGAAGAAGGTTCTTCTCGTTGAGAAAAGCCATCTCGTTCAAGAGATATGTAGAGATATTCTAAAAAAGGAAGGATTTGAGGACATCGATATCGTCTCCTCGAGAAAGGAGCTTGAGGAGAAACTTGAGGAAAGTAAGTATGATATCGTGATTTTAAACTATGTTCTAGAGGATATAGATGGCGTTCAGGAGCTTAAGAGAATCAGGGAAAGGGACAAGCGTATAGGTGTAATAATGCTTACTTCTACTGAAAAGGATGAGGATGAAGTAATAAAGCTTCTTGAGGAGGGGTTGGACGATTATGTAGTTAAGACCCGAGCGGATATCTTGGCTCGCACGCTTAAGGATTCTTTAAGCTCTCTCATAATAAAGCTTGATACTAAGATTTTAGTTATCGAGGATGACCCTCTTCAGAGGCAGGTTCTTGAGGATATGCTTCGAAAGATCGGTTTTAGACAGGTTGAATCAGCGGAGAATGGTGAGAAGGGAATGGAGCTTTTCAAGGAAAAAGGATATGATCTCGTTTTTCTTGATTATCTTTTACCCGGGATAAATGGGCTTGAGGTTTTGGAGAAGATTAAGTTGGAGAAGGAAGATACCCATGTGATAATGGTTACCATGGTTGATGATGAAGTCGTGGCAAAGAAAGCCAGGAAAAAGGGAGCAGATGATTACATAATAAAGCCGTTCACGCTGAAGCAGATAGAGGATGTAGCTTTAAAGGTGCTAAGGATCGAGAGGAGTGAGAAAAACGGGGAGAAGAGGTTAAGAGAGCTTAAGGGTGAGATACTAAAAGTCATCTTTACTCTCGATAAGAAGCTTGAGTTTATAAAGAAGAGAGCCCAAAGAGTTCTTGAAGATGAACTTGTTAACGTTGAGACCACTTCTCAAGAGATAATAGTGGAGGTAGCAGAGTGCAAAAAGCTGACGAAAAAACTATTGGAGGAGTATCTTCAAGATGTTAGCGTTTCTTCTTCGGAAGGATAAGTAAGCCATAGCTTATTTCCCTTTCCTTGCCTGAATCTGAGGGGAGATTATATAGGCGGTTGTTGAAGTAAATACAGGTTGAGCCTCCTCCATCGAGATTAAGGGCATTTTTAAACTTCATTTTCACCAATAGCTCTTTGAGTTCCTCTATAGTTAGGCCCTCGCTGTGGTATGGGGTTCTACCATCTACGACCATTAATATGAGCTTGCCATCGCTGCTCTCTCCTATTA
>Ga0256842_1002537_pt1 | contig 12989 bp, 10 predicted proteins | sample 4559240metaG_FD_185973 | JGI IMG/M metagenome (GOLD analysis project Ga0256842, IMG submission 185973) | Hydrothermal vent microbial communities from Guaymas Basin, Mexico - 4559-240 | ecosystem: Environmental > Aquatic > Marine > Hydrothermal vents | place: Mexico: Guaymas Basin | collected...
AGTGAAGCAATCAAAGAATTGATAGTATAAGAAAATGGCTATATTATTAAGTGATAGTGAATTTGTTACCATTCAAAAGTTGATTTTTAGAGAAGTTGGTATTGACTTGCAAACTTCCAAAAAACTTCTTGTGCAGAGTCGTCTTTTAAAAAGATTGCTTTTTTACAAGTTTGATTCTTATATTGACTATATTCGTTTAGTGCAGATAAATAGTGCTGAACGGATTGAAATGATCAATCTTATCACAACTAATGAGACATACTTTTTTAGAGAGATTGATCATTTTGAATTTTTGCAAAATACAATAATTCCAAACCACCCTTTTAAAAAGAAATTTCGTTTTTGGAGTGCGGCCGCAAGTGTCGGTGCAGAGGCATATTCAGTAGCCATGCTTCTTGACAAAACGATGGCAAGAGGGGATTGGGAGGTTATCGGTACTGATATAAATACAGAGGTCATCAAGAAAGCCCGTATCGGTTTATATCCTGAAAAATGGGCAGATAAAATACCAATAGAATTAAAAAAAGAGTATTGTTTAAAAGGAAAAGGCAGACATGAGGGACAATTTTTAATAGATAGAGGGTTAGTTGAAAATATGGATTTTAGAGTGGGAAATCTTATGAAGTATAACACTGAAGTCGGAAAATTTGATGTTATATTTTTAAGAAATGTGCTTATATATTTTGATGATGATACCAAGCAAATGGTTGTCGATAATGTATTGAAAAATCTAAAAGTTGGCGGTTATTTTTTTATATCATTGACAGAAAATCTAAATATGATAAAAACACCATCATTAAAAAATGTAGCAACATCTATCTATCAAAAGGTAAAATAAAATGACAGATAAAAGATTGAAAATAGCTCTCATATCAACTAAAGGCGGAGTTGGTAAAAGTACTATCTCTATGCAGTTAATAGCACCATATCTATATGAAAAAAATGAAAAAAAACCTATAAAGCACTATGAGTTTGATGACGAAAATCACGATAGTTCCAGTTTTGGAGATAGTATTCTTAGCAAGAGAAGGCAGATAAATGTATCTTCGCCCCTGCTAAAAGAGGAATTAACAGAGATATTTGCCGAAGATGAAACTATGTGCCTAGATATAGGAGCAAACAAAACCGCCATGATACTTATAGATGCACTCAATGATACCGGTATGATAAATTTTTTGGATTTAATTGTTATACCTATGTTAGACGGCGAACAAGATGGTATCAATGCCAGTTATATATATACTCTTTTAAAATGGAACAACCCAAATCTAAAGATACTCTTTGTTCTCAATAGAGCAAAAAATTTGAAGTATGCCAAATACCAATTTGAAAATTACTTTGGAGATATTAGGGGTATATTTAAAAATGTAAATCCCGTAGTTGATAATATATTTGATAGAGATAAGGAAAATTATCTAATGCTTTTAGATCATGAAGTGATAAAATATAGCAGAAGATTTGGTTTAACGGTTTATGAGATAGCAGAACAAGAGAGAGATTTTATAACTGAGATTAGAAATTCATTCTCAAACCTTTCTAAACAAGAAGAGATAAAATTGCTTAGTTTTAAAAATTTTATATCGAAAAGTGCTAAAACCTATACAAAGGATGTATTAATGAAAGCATTTGGAAAGTTAGATTATATTTTAAAGGAAGATAATGAGCAAAGATTATAGTAAATATTTGCGGGTTTTAGCTGCTGAACACAATATACTATATATCGGCAAGGATAGTGAAGAGGTTTATGATAAAACCTCGTCATACTTCAAAACATCCTCCAAGATAGATATAAATGAAAAGATGTTGGAAAAAATCACTTCAACTCTAATCAAGCGACACATAACGGTTGTAGTTATAGATGTTCAAAACAACAATGAACTCTCAGTTGATTTTTATAAAAAAATAAGAGCTTTTAACGAAGAGATACCTATCTTACTTATGTTTAATCCAAAAGAGTATAGAAAACTTTTTGAAATAGTGCCACTTGTGGATGCCACGGTAAGTTATCCGATAGATAGAGATATCTTTCATAAAAAACTTTTTACGGTACTTAGCCAAATTTATACTATAAATTCCATAGGACAAAGAGAGATTGTTTTGCAAGAAAAAAATACAATTGAAGAGGTGTCTTCTATAGATATATTTTTTGATAAATATGAGGGGAGTTCTTTATTTATAGCGGATGATTTAAAAGATATAGTAGATGCTCTAAATGCAGGAAATTTAACACATCCATTTTTATCCAATATAGCACAAAGGCTGGATGATGTTGCAGAGATATTTTCAAAAGCAGAACAAACAAGATCTGTAACACCTATTTATGAAGATTTGGCATCATATCTAAGGGGTTTGGATTTGGAAAAAATTGAGCCTCAAAATTTAAAAGGTTTTTCATATCTTACTGATATACTCAATGATGTAAGTGCTTACTTGATGAATATGTTTGTAGATAGAATTTTTAAAGATGTTCAACTATTTGAATATTCACTGCAAGACAATATAAAGTTCATGAAAAATCAACTACAAGGTAGTGAAAATAGTGAAGGTGAGGTAGATTTCTTTTGAAAAAAAATATAGATATATATGCTTATCTTGAAGATAATGCAGAGTTGTGGAAAGTTTTAGATACTTCTTATAATTGTACGAAGATAAAGAGTCATGATGAGTTTTTAGATATGTTGTCAAAGACGAGGCGAGATGATATGTATCTTTATATAGTTGATATTGAAAAACTTAAAGATAAAAAATATAGTTATTTTAAAAATGAGCTATTGAACAATGAACATCTTTTTGTTGTAGTCTATGGAAAAAATATCTCTCAAACTATAAAAGCAAAACTTCACTCATTGGAAGTTGGTGCTATTATCGAAGATAAATCACAAAACCAAAAAGAGATGCTTGATTATGTGATTGCCAAAGCAAATTTATATATGGCTACTTTAGATAACCGTTTTATAGAAGGCTTTTTAGAGTATCACGATTTAAGAAGTGAGATAGAGGTAAAAATAAAATATTTGTTATCTTTTATATCTTACAAGTATAAGATAAATGGAGGCGATATTGCAGATATCCATCTATTAACTTCTAGTCTGTTTATGGCATTTAAAAAAGATAAAGTTTTAAAAGTTTTAAAAATACTATATATAATAATAAAATCAGAGCATATAGATATGCTCTATAAAACATATACCCATCCACAAAGCTTTAAACAGAGTATTATAACTATATTGTTGCTGATTTTTCAAGATAAAGAGACTCAAAAATATATAAAACAAATCAACATGAAAAATGTAAAAAAAAGCCTCATTGATGAAATTCAAGATATTTATAATACAAAAGCAACAGTTATCATGTCAAATCAAGATATAAATTTCTTTTGGGAACAAATAGAAATGGATATAGTAAAAAAATGCAAAAACATAGAGAATGTAAAAATTTTAGATGATTGTATTGTTTTAATCTGTAAATTCTTGACATATGTACTTTCTAAAGTGGATTATATTGAGATATATACGGTTATGGATTTTTCCGATATTCAAATAAAAATAGATATAAAACTCTTTGGAACAACAAATAGTATATTTAAAGAGTATATAGAATCTAATTCTTTATTAAGTGACAAATTTATCATCGAGCCGAAAGACAACAACAAAATCATATTGACCCTAAAATCACTCGATTTCAAAAATGAAAAAATAGATAAAACAACCATAGATAAAACAACCATAGATAAAAGCATTATAGACAGTATGCATTACAAAGATGAACAAAAGATAAGTGCAGAGGATTTTTTAAAAGAGTTTGAGGTAGATAAGTTTCTATTAGATGATTTAAGTGATTTGGAGGCTAAAATTAGAGATAAACTCTATGCACAAGATACTCTTTCTCAGGAAACCCTATCAACTGTATCAAGTACTCTGTATGGGTATGTGCGAATTTTAAATGAAACTATAGAGTTTCAAGATATAGCTTACTCACTTCAATCACTCTCAAATGTATTTCAAGAGTTATCTTTAGAAACACTTGATGATGCAAAAAAGAGTACACTAATGTTTTATATTCAAGGATTGATAGATGATTTAAGCAGTTGGAAAAGATATATATTTATAGAGCCAAATACACCTGATATTCACTATTTGGATGCATCATTGCTTGAAAATTGTGCAACAATAGAAAAGTTTATATTATCCGATTCGGAAGATGAAAATCTCAAAGAGGGAGATGATGATGATTTGGAGTTTTTTTAGAGGAAACAACTATGAAAATAGATAAATTTTTAGAATATGCACAAAAGATTAAAGACAACAAAAGCTTTAACTATAGACAAGAGCATAAAATAGTAGATAAAAATGGAAAAATTCGTTGGGTGGAAAAAAAGATAATACCTCTGTATGAAGAAGATAAACATATAGAAAAAATCATAGTAAATTTTGATATAACCGAGAAAAAAGATTTAGAAAAACTTGCTATAACCGATGGACTTACGGGATTGTATAACAGAAGGTATTTTAATGAGATTTTAAACAGAGAGGTTTGTCGTGCTATTCGTGCAAAGTCATTATTGTCTTTCTCGATAATTGATATAGATTTTTTTAAACAGTATAACGATAATTATGGACATGATGCTGGAGATAAAGCTCTTATTAATGTTGCAAATGTTATAAAAAAATCAGCAAAAAGAGGGAGTGATTTTGCTTTTAGAGTGGGAGGTGAAGAGTTTGGAATACTATTTGGTGGCTGCGATAAAGATCACTCTTTAATGTTTATACAAAAGATAATACAAAATGTAAGAAATCTACATATCCCTCATTCTAATTCTAAAGTAGATAAATATGTTACCATCTCGGCTGGAGTGGTTGTTGTAGATTTTCAAAAAGAGAGTGTAGATAAAAACGGTCTTTATACTATAGCAGACGATGCTTTATATCAGGCTAAAAAAGCCGGTAGAAATAGAGTAGTTTTACATGAAAATGATGATTTGGAGTTTTTTTGATGATAAAGTTATTCATAATAGATGATTCGGCACTTGTAAGAAATGAGTTTAAAAAGATTTTTACACCCATAAAAGATATAGAGATTATAGGTTCGGCACCAAATCCTGTGGATGCTTTTGAAATATTTAAGAAAACGGGACTTCCTGATGTCTTTATACTTGATATAGAGATGCCAAAGATGGATGGGTTGACATTTTTAGAAATGATAGGAAAACAAAAACCCATTCCTACCATCATATGCTCAACCCTTGTTGCAAGAGGCAGTTCGCAAGCTATAGATGCCTTAAGGATGGGGGCAGTTGATATAGTACTTAAGCCAACATCAAATCTAAATAATTTTTTTGGAGAAAAAAGTGAAGAGTTTGTATCAAAGGTGAGGGCTGCATCTGTGTCACATGTTGGTTTTATAAAAAATATAAAAAGAAGTAGCAAAAGTAAAGTTTTAAGTGAAGGACAAGTGTCAAGCAGTGTAAAAGCAAACAGTTCATTACCGCCTTCAAAAAAAATCATAGCCATAGGTGCATCAACCGGCGGTGTTCAAACATTGGAAGAGTTGCTCTTACAACTAAAACCAAATCACCCACCCATACTCATAACACAACATATGCCTATAGGTTTTACTGCATCTTTTGCAAACAGACTCAATCAAATCCTTCCCTCATCAAAAGTAAAAGAGGCAAAAGATGGAGATACTCTTTTACATGGTCTTATACTTATAGCACCAGGGGATTTGCATATGGAAGTTGTAAAAAATGGTTTTTCTTACAAAGTGGCTTTAAAAAATTATCCAAAAGTAAACTCTCATAAACCAAGTGTAAATGTGCTTTTTCGTTCTATGGCAAAAGAAGTTGGTATATTTGCAGTAGGTTTTATATTGACTGGTATGGGGGATGACGGAGCTATGGGACTTTTGGAAATGAAAAAGGCAGGTGCCTTAACTTATGCCCAAGAGGAGAAGAGTTGTATAGTGTATGGTATGCCTAAAAAGGCTGTTGAATTTGGTGCCGTAAAAGAAAGTCTTAGTCTTTCTCAAATGGCAAATATTATAAATACTATAAGGTGAAAATGTAAAATGAATTTTAATATACTAATTGTTGATGACGAGAGGGTTATGATAGAGACCCTAAAGATTGTTGTTAAAAAATTTTTCAAGCAAGAGTATCCATTTTTAAATCTCAATATATCTGTTGCGGAAAATGGTAAAGAGGCTTTGGAAATCGAACAAAAAAGTGCTCAAGATATAATATTGACAGATATATCTATGCCGATAATGGACGGTTTTGAGTTTATAAAAAATGTTAGAATGTTTGACAAGGCTGTCCCTATATTGGTTTTATCTGGATTAGACGACAATGACAATATAGATAAGATTATGCAAAGTGGTGCAACAAATTATACTTCCAAGCCTCTAAACAAGAAACTTTTTTTAGCTCAAATAAAAGTTTTTGTGGACTTTTATCTCCATCGTCAAAATAAATACAATCGTAAAGCTATAAATTTATTTAGCAAAAATATATACAAAAGAAAGACGGAATTTTTGATAGAAAAAGAGGAGGATTTGCTTGAATTTTGGGAATTTATAATCGAAATTATTACAAGTGAGCATAAGGCTGAAACGATATTGCATTTTATATATGATACGGAAATTTTAATGATCGCAAAAGGAATTTCAAACAATATAGTTTTAGAAGAAGATCTTGAAAATTTTTATCTAACCCTCTTGGAAATAGATAAGTTGGATGATAAAATCGTTTTGGATATACTCAAGAAAGGAAAGATAAAAGAAACAGAATATAAAACAAATAATTTTTTTCTAAGTTTAATAATTCCAAAGACAAAAGAAGAAGTAAAACAGACAATAGATGCTAAAAAAACAAAAAATATCCAAAAAAAGATCGATAAAAAAGAGAAAGAAGAGGTAATTCATGACATAAGATATACTATCCATGAAGATATATCACCTGAAGAATTTTTAGAAGAATTGGATCCAACTTATGAAGATAAAATCGAAGATTTTTTCGAAGATTTGAGTATAGTAGGTACACATATCTTCAATCTAAAAAATGCATCATTTGATGAGGCAAAAGCACTTATAGATAATATCATATACAATTTAGAAAACTTCAATATCATAGTTGTAAACATGGGTTTATTTAATGTAATCAGTCGTTCTTTCGGGCATTTGATAACTTTTTTGAATAATATGGATGATGAGATTTTGAAGAATACTCAAAAAAGAGTACTACTAAGTGAAATGTTACAAGGTTTGGCAAACGATTTAGAATCTTGGATTACTGCACTTTTTATTGAAAGAACAGCTGATGATATCCACTATTTTGATGCATCGTTTTCTGAAAATTGTTTTGTGGTAGAATCTACATTTATGCAGACAGAAGAAGATGCGGCAGAAGAAGATGCGGCAGAAGAAGATGATGGCTTGGAATTTTTTTAGAAGAAGGAAAGATAATTATGAATTATAAATATGGCAAATAATGGATTTTAAATATTTTAATAAAGAGAGGGATGATTAAATGAAATATACTATTGATTTGGAGAAGATAGCTAAAGAGTTGGATTTTGACTTGGAAGATGTTGAAATGCTGTTGGAAGTATTTTTGGAGGGTGCTAAAGAGAATTTGCAAGTTCTTAAAACAGCGATAGATAATGCGGATATGGAGACTACTTTTAAAACTGCTCATTCCATAAAGGGGAGTGCGGCAAATCTCACACTAAATGAAATCTCCGAGATAGCGAAGGATATAGAGCTAAATGCAAGAAAGGAAAATGCTATCGATTATAAAGATAGATATGAAAAATTATTCTTATTGATAGATAATATAATGGTGGATTAGTTTTATGTATAGAATCAGGTTTTTACAAAAGGAATATAGGTGATAAAAGATAAACAAAAATTACTTAATTTTATAAAATGGATGCCAATATTTGGAATCTTATTTATATCTGCAATATTGATAGCCATCTCTTCTTATGGGATAAATAAATATTTTGATGAAAAAGCTCGAAAGCTGGAAAAAAATATAAAAAAAGAGGCGATTCAAAATAGCAAGAAACATATCGTAGCCCTTAAAACTCTTAGTGATGATATAAATAGAGTTATCCTGGACTCTTATAAAAGAGAGGTAAAAACCGCAGTGGATATCGCTATGGCTATAGTCAACAATATCTACAATAGCAACAAATCTTATCCGAGAGAGAAAATTATTGAGAAGATCAAAAAAGAGTTAAGAGAGATAAGATTTTTTAGTGATAAGAGCGGTTACTATTTTGTTTATGATAAAAATGGAAATGTTATATTGTTGCCTATAAAACCCTCTCTTGAGGGCAAAAACCTATGGAATCATCAAGATATAAAAGGAAAATATATCATAAGAGATCTTTTAAACGGCTCAAAAAACAAGGAAGACGGAATATTTCAAAAGTGGTACTACTATATTCCTAACACAGATATTTTGGGAAAAAAATTGGGATATGCCAGATATGATGAAGAGCTGGATTTGATGGTGGGAACCGCTGTATATTATACAAATATCAACAAAGAGATAAAAAAAAGATTTTTGCAAATTGCATCTAAAATAGGTAAAGCAAAGTATTGTACGATAAGTATCTTTGATGAAAATAGGCATCTTATATACACAAGCAGTTCAAAAATGCAAAGTCAATATTGCAATAAAGAGATATTTCAGCTTGCAAAATCAAATACAAATAAAATATATATTGATAAGTCAAATGACAAAACGATAAAAGTTGTAACTTATTATAAACATTTAAAACTGCTGATGATAAGCACGATAGATGCTAATAAAATAAATAAGATAATTAAAAAAAATAAAAAAGAGATAATAGAAAATATAATCCGCAAAGTATTATGGCAATTTCTTTTAAGTGCGATTATTTTTGTTCTTTTGAGTTTGCTTATAAGCTTAAAATTATCAAAAATTATGGAAAAAATGTTTTTAAATTATGAAAAATCTATCATCAATGAGAAAAACAAAGCAGAAAAACATGCAAAAGCAAAGAGCGAATTTTTGGCAAACATGAGTCATGAGATAAGGACACCTCTAAATGCGATACTTGGTTTTATACAGATTTTACAAAGTAAAGATTTTTCCAAAGAGGATAAAGAGTATCTAAATATCATAGATAAATCGGGACAAAATCTCCTTGCTATCATAAATGATATATTGGATTTTTCAAAGATAGAAGCAGGTAAATTCAATATCGAACTAACCACTTTTGATCCGCAAAAAGATATCCGCATTGTGCATGAGCTTTTTAAGGGTTATGCCAGTGAAAATGATATCTTGCTAAAGATCAACACTAAAAATTTAAAATACAATATAATTTCAGATGAAACAAGGCTAAAGCAGGTGATCTCAAACCTACTAAGTAATGCTATCAAGTTTACTCCAGCCGGTAAAAAGATAGAGTTAAATATAAACTATGATGATAAAACACAAAAACTTTTTGTTGAAGTGATAGATGAGGGGATTGGCATAGCGAAAGATAAATTGGATACTATTTTTCAAGCCTTTTCTCAGGCGGATAGTTCTACTACCAGAAAATATGGGGGAACGGGTCTTGGTCTCACTATATCTTATAGATTGGTACAGCTCCTTGGCGGAGAGTTAAAAGTGCAAAGTGAGTTAAACAAGGGGAGTAGATTTTATTTTGAAATACCAGCTGAAAAAAGCTCTGAAATTAAAAAAGATCAAAGTGTAAAAACAAAATCTACAATGAATGCAAAATTTGATTATCATGTTTTATTGGCAGAGGACAATAGAGCAAATCAAGCATTTATGAAAGTGCTTTTGAAAAAAGTCGGAGTTACATTTGATATAGCAAATAATGGGCTTGAAACGGTAGAAAAATTTAAAACAGATAGATACGACATAATACTTATGGACGAAAATATGCCTATCATGAATGGCACGGAAGCTACTAAAAAGATAAGGGAGATAGAAAAAGAGAGAAATCTACCTCACATAACTATCGTAGCTTTAACCGCAAACTCTTTGGAAGGCGATGAAGAGAGATTTTTAAAGGCTGGAATGGATATGTATCTATCAAAGCCTCTTAATATAAAAAAATTGATAGATATTTTTGAAAGATTAAAAAGGAAGCAGTAGATGGAAGGTAAAATTACAATTTTGATAGTTGATGACTTAAAGGACAATAGACTTTCTATAAAGATAGCTCTTAAAAAAGAGAATTACAATCTTGCAGAAGCTGTCAATGGGCAAGAAGCTATAGAAAAATGCAAAGAGATAAAACCGGATGTTATTTTGATGGATGCCATAATGCCTGTGATGGATGGGTATGATGCGACAAAAGTTATAAGAACAATGGAAGAGTTTGATAGAGTACCTATCTTAATGATAACGGCACTTAGCGACAAGAATGACATGATAAAAGCACTTGAATGCGGAGTTAATGACTTTATTACAAAACCATTTGACAAACATGAGCTAATAGCTCGATGCAAATCCTATGCAAAATTTTCACAAACCAACAAACAATATATACTTGCCAGTAAAAATCCATTTACAAATCTTCCAAATAAATTAGCTTTGATAAAAGATATAAAAGAGTGTCAAAATCCTAAATTGATTATTTTTGCTATCAAAGATTATGAGTTGATAGAGAGCTTTTATAGTGAAGAGGATGCTAGACATATAGTAGAAAAGTTTGCACAAGCAATCCCGTCTTTAACCGCCAAAGACTGCAAAGATGCATCATTATATCAGATAAATGATGCCGAGTTTGCACTATTGAAAGATGACCCGGACAATATTATATCTGCTGATAAATCTTATAAAAATTGTAAAGAGTTTTTGGAAAATATCAAGAAACATATTGTATATTTAGATGGTTATGAATACAATATAGCAATCGTTTTGGGTTATGCAATTAATAGCAATCATGTCTTTGAAAATGCCAGGATAGGATTAAGCCATGCCCTGAAGGAAAGAAAAGATATCGTTTTTGCGGATGAAATTGTAGAGCAAGTTCGTAAAGAAGCAAAAACCAATATAAAAACTATCAAAATGATAAAAACTGCACTAAATGATGACAAGGTGGTATCTTACTTTCAACCACTCTACAACAATAAAACTAAAAAGATAGAAAAATATGAATCTTTAGTTAGAATTATAGATGAAAACGGAGCTGTAATATCTCCATTTTTCTTTCTTGATATTTCAAAAAAAGGAAGGTATTATACCCATATAACACAAAGAGTTTTACGAAATAGCTTCAAAGCATTAAAAAAAACAGAAAAAGATATATCTATGAACTTGTCCATAGTAGATATAGAAGATGAGTTTATGAAAGATTGTATCTTGGATTACTGCAAAAACAATCAGCAACTTACACAAAGAGTTGTATTTGAATTTTTAGAAGATGAAGAGTTTGAAGATTTGGACAATATTACAAATTTTATAAAAGAGGTAAAAAAGTATGGGGCCAAGATAGCCATAGATGATTTTGGTTCAGGATACTCAAGTTTTGAGAGGATAATGAGCTTTCAACCTGATATCCTAAAGATAGACGGTACTCTTGTAAAAAATATAGCCGAAAATAAATTTAGCAAAAATATAGTTGAAACTATACAAAACTTTGCTACAAAAATGGATATAAAAACTGTGGCAGAATTTGTACATAACAAAGAGGTGTTTGATATCATCAATGAAATTGGCATTGACTATACACAGGGATACTATATCAGTGAACCCAAAGCAGAGGTAAAATAAACAAATGAAAAGCCCATATAATCATACATGCAAAAAAAATATTTATAATATATTGGTTGTTGAAGATAATAAAATGATCAATAATATTATCGCAAAATCATTAAGAGAAGATTTGCACAATGTAACTTGTGCTTTTACTTTGCAAGAGGCAAAAAAATTTATACAAACTCAAAAGTTTGATTATATTTTACTTGATATTATACTACCCGATGGTGAGGCTGATACATTGATTGATGAGTTGTCAAAAGATATAAGATCGAAAATTATCATATTAAGTGGAGATGATGATATTCAAAGAAGAGAATATCTTTTTAAAATTGGTATCTTAGACTATTTTTCCAAAGCAAATCCACTGCCTCTTATCATGAGTGATATAAAAAAATTATTTTGCAATATGCAGACAAATCCTTTTGTAAATGTTTTAGTGATAGACGACTCCTCTTTTATAAGAAAGACATTAAAAGATGAATTGAAAATAAGACGATTTAATGTCTTGGAAGCTGCAAGTGCCGAGGAGGGATTAGATATATTAAGTAAAAATGAGATACATTTGATTTTACTTGATTATGAAATGCCAGGTATGAATGGATTCCAAATGCTTAAAAAGATAAAAAATGAAAATCAATTTATAGAAATTCCTGTCATTATGATATCCTCTAATATTTCAAAAGATTTGATTGCTAGAATTTTAAAACGAGGAGCGAATGATTTTATAGCAAAACCTTTTTCGATAGAAGAGCTACTTTTAAAATGCGATGTACATATAAAACAATACTTAAATATAAAAATTGCAGAGTACAGAGAAAAGGAGATGAAAAATGCTTTAGAAAAAATCAAACAGTTGGAAAAAAACAAATCTATGTTTCTTGCCAACATGTCTCATGAGATAAGAACCCCGCTTAATGCAATTATGGGTTTTATTGATTTGCTAAAAAGCGAGTCGTTAAATAGAACAAAAAGCTTGGAATATTTAAATGTAATAGAAAATTCCAATAAAGATTTACTAATGATCATAGAAGACATCTTGGACTTCTCTAAAATAGAAAGCGGAAAACTCCAGATAGATAAAATCAATTTTGATCCCAAAAAAGAGTTTGGAGTAATAACACATCTATTTCAAGCAAAATGCTCACAAAAAAATATATCTCTTACTCTAAATATAGATAAAAATATACCAAAAGTGATAAACAGTGATCCCCTTAGGATAAAGCAGGTTATATCAAAT
>Ga0256842_1002538_pt1 | contig 12984 bp, 19 predicted proteins | sample 4559240metaG_FD_185973 | JGI IMG/M metagenome (GOLD analysis project Ga0256842, IMG submission 185973) | Hydrothermal vent microbial communities from Guaymas Basin, Mexico - 4559-240 | ecosystem: Environmental > Aquatic > Marine > Hydrothermal vents | place: Mexico: Guaymas Basin | collected...
AATTAGGTTCTATATCTGATTCTTTTCTATTTATAGTAGCTGTAGTTGTTCCTAAAAAAGGAAATACTAATGAAACTAATTTTAATTCATTTAGATTTGGTCTTTTTGGTTTAACTGATTCAGGTAATGTTTTACCACCCCGTGAATGATCAACTCTTTTTAAAGCTAATATGAAATCCTCTTCATTTTCTTTTGCTTTGTAAGCTAAGAATAATTCTGATAATTTATATATATAAAAATTATCTTTAAAAATTAAAGAGTCTTTTTGAAAAAACTCTTCAGGAGTATCATAGATATCTAACATTAAATCTGTTAAACCCAATTTCAAATGACTATATCAAGGAAAGAATAATTAAGAAAAAACACTTGAAGGAATAAACAAATCTAATTCATTAATAAAATAACTAAATTCTCCTATAAAAGTCTATTTTTTCACGCTCAATCTTTGAAATACACAAATTAAAATCTATATTAGCAGATTTATAATTTACTGAATTAACTGGATGGTATATCGATACATTTAAAACCCCTATTTCAGGGACTTCCATAAAGTCTAATACATTTATTTTATATAAGTCTAACGTTAGTGTAGAACTTAATAAAGAAGTATCATCTTTTATATACTTATAAATACTTGATGCAGAAATATTACTTAACAATAGAGAAATCTTAATAGACAAAGAATAAATAGAAGAATCATTAAAATCATCTGTAGATAAAGATCTTATGGCTACCGCTATTTTCTTTATTGTCTTTTCTTTTCTATCTCTTTGTAAGAACTTCATTGCCTCACTTCTTCTAATTGAGATATCACAATACCCCACAGTGTCGTTAAGCTCTTTTCTATACTTTCCTGTACTTATATTCCTTTTTGAAGAACAAAAGACTGTAGGCATATATAAAGAGTTATTATTTTTATATTTATAGAGTTGAGCTGCAGTTGCTTTTATTTCAGAATCAGGAATTTTAGCAGCATTCGGATTTTGATAAGAGAGATCATCAGCCACTAAGTTACAAACCATTAATGAATCATTATAACTATTGATATCTTGGATTACACATTCTTTATTAGCTAAAAGATAAAAATACTCATTTCTATTCCCAACTTTATAACCATTATCAAGTATTTCTTTCTGGGAAAGATATTTATCCGAAGTCCCCGATGTATTTATCAACGCAGAACTTACACTTTTATTTTTTATAATTGTATGATTTAATTTAAAATGATCTTTTAGTTCATCAGATGAATAAGTAAGATTACTAAACTCAAATTGATGCACAAGAGGATTTCTAAAAGTTGAAGATAAGCGTGAACTTGCAGAATGATCTACTTCGATTCCTATTTCTTCAAATTTATCTATTATTGCATTGTTTATTGATTTAGCATAACTAATACCTTTCTCACTTAAAATAAGAGGGGTAGAAAGTACGAACATAAATTGATAACCTTTTGTAGTACAAGTTGTAAATGTAGGCGTTAGAACTTTCTCTGATATTAATTTATGCATTTGTTTTAAGTCACATAAAGGTAAGTAGTCAACATCAATAATAAAAGTTTTAATTATTTCTGATCTAAATACATTATTTCTTTTGAAAGTTGTTGAATAGTAAATAAAAGGATAGTCAAGAGCAGTTTCAACATCATAACTCTTTATACCAGTAGTTCCATCTCTTCTCTTGTAACAACTTGTTTGATAACAATTTTTTTGTGCTCCACAAACTACTTTTTGATTTAAAACATTTAACATCATCTCTTTTGGATAATCTTTAAATTCATAGTTTTCATTAAATTGTGCAGCTAACAAGTTACGTGGCGAGTACCTTGAATTAGAGTTTTTAGAAGTTTCATCTTAAACCTATATTTTGATTTAAGTTGTTTGAAAGACTTTAAATCGCCAGATTTTAAAGGCCTTTCACTTAAGAATATTTTAAAAATAAAACACTATTAAATAACAACTTAATTTGATTATAGCATGAATTTTCTAAATTTGAGTTTTTTTGTGAAAGAAATAAAAAAGCCCAACTAATCAAAGTTAGAAACTTCAATTAATCGGGCAATAATCGATAGGCCTTTAGGTATCTGGCGGGACCCCTTGTTTATCGATCTTTCAAATAAGTGAGATACTTACTTGACTTACATAATTATACCATAAATATATTAAATCTACCTTAAACACTATTAAAACATATTTTTTCATTTTAAGCCTTTTTTACCTCTCTTTTCAAGAAAGAAAGCATCGTCCTTTAGGGCATGAATTTCTTGATTAGATAAAACTAATAAAAAATGCGATATATACTAAGATTTATAAATATATTTTATAAAAAGTATTAGAATAGTTTATTTTAATACTTTAAGTAGTTTTTTATCAAAAATACCCTATAATATACTTATAAAATAAGGACTTATAAAATGAAAAATTTACCATTGTTTGACGTTGATCAATACAAAAAGATATTAGCTTTTGCTTTAGCAGCACACGGAAAACAAAAAACACCTACAGGACTTCCATATTCATATCATATCGTTAGCGTTTCTATGGAAGTGATTAATTCCCTTCCTATGTTAGGTTTATCCTATAGAGAAGCTAATATAGCTATTACTTGTGCATTACTACACGATATTAAAGAAGATACTAAAGCTTTACTAAATTTTAACCTTGATATTACAGATTCTTTTGTTATTTTTGATGGAGTTGATGCTTTAACTAAAAATACAAATCTCCCTACAAAACAAGAACAAATGATTGATTCTTTGAATAGATTACTTACTCAAGATAACTGTATTCAATTGGTGAAACTCTGTGACAGAATAACAAATCTGGATCCAGCACCAGCTCAATGGTCTAAACAAAAAATAATTGATTATAAAAATGAGGCAATACTTATTCACGAAACTTTAAAAAACAGTAATGAATATTTAGCTGATAAACTTTTAAATAAAATTGAGAACTATTTAACTTAGTTCTATAAAGTTATTCACATGCTATATTTCCTATGTGAATAACTTTTCACTTAAATAGAAAAACATATATTAATGTATATTTAAGAACTAAAACACTATAATAATGAAAATAAGGAGTTTTTAATGAAAATTTTAATGTCATTATTATTATGTTTATCAGTCTACGGAGCATCAATAACAACAAAAGAAGAAAATTAGATAAAATATCATAAACAATATCCATATTATTTAAGTGAAAAGCTCTCTTTTCTCTTGCTTCAGCAAAATGATTTAATATTAAAGTCTTAAGTTCTGCTTTAAACACACCATAACCTTCTTTCCCTCTTAAGGTTTTGGATGCGGTCCAACAATAGGTTCTAACAGTATAGTCCCTGATGTTTTTTAGAAGAAATCATAAAATGATAAAGAGAAGCCTTTCAAAGGAAAGGTCATTCTCGTAAGTTAGAAACAATTCGAATAGAACTCGGATTAAAGACTACAATTTCATCTCTAAAAGTCCCATTCTGCATAAACATAGAATCTATATTTGTATGTGATGTGAATAAATTCAAAAATCTTTTTAAATTACTTTCATCCTTATCTTTTCTTAACGAACTCTCTTCATAAGGCATATTTGTGAAAAGATATAAATAGTTTTTATTTAGATATTTTTCTAAAAAATAAGAAACTTCAGATTCTAAATAACTATCTTCAATAAATTGACGTATCTTATCGTTATCAACAAGATCATACCAATTAATCATTGTACTTTTTAATATAGCAGTCTTATAAATGTTTCCATCAGGATTTTCATTTAAATAAAAATCTATATTTGTTGCTTTTGTAGAGAAATATACTCCAGGGCCAAAATTTCCTTCACCAAACTGAACCCAATCTAAATTGAATTCTTTTATATTATGATCCGTTGCGTGAAAACCATAAAAAATATCTTCTTCCATAAAATCTCCTCTTAAAATAAATGTAGCTATGTTATACGAACAACTTTTCTGTAAAAACATCAACCTCATCTAAAATATGACAACCATATCTCTTATCTTTAACTATCTTTTCTTGTTCCAACATTAGTCGATTTATTCTCTTCTGTAGATCATCTATATCTTTCTTTTTCTTTTTCTCAAGTCTTACTATCTCTTTTTCTTTTATCACTGTATAAGCTGCTTTAAATAACTTCTTATCCTCTTTTTCATCTAAATCTAAAATCAAATATTTTCTATAAGGTCCATTCTTATCATAATGCTCAATTATAAAATCTAATCTTTCATCAAAGGAAAGATTTTTCCAGAACTCAAGAGATTTTATTTCATCTTTTATTTTTGTATCGTGTCTATACTCCTTATAGCTATAAGGGTTAAATGCAAATTTTAAGTATTTGTATATATTGATTTTCATAAGAGGTCCTTTAACATATATAAGGAATTATACAGAGATAAGTTTAAGATAATTTTAAATTATACTACATAAAAGAAAAAGATTAACTATATTTTAAGTTAAGCTTTGTTAGAATAAAACAAAAAAAAGGATTTACATTGGAATATATTATTATAATAGGTTTATTTGGTGGGTTAGGAATAGCTGCAGGAACATTTTTTAATTTATGGATTCAAGGTGGAATGTTTATAGCCTTTATACTTCTTATGAATAGTAAAAGTACTAGTGGATTAGAAGGTATTTTTCCTATGATTATAGGAACGATCTTTTTTGCAGGTGTAACAGTAGGAAATATATCTTATGCAGTGCAAACAGAAGAATATAAAACCCTGGATGTCTATAATCCTTTTGTCGTAGAAAAAGAAGTAGAAAAAGAAGTAAAAAAAGAGGATATTGATAACGGCTCAGTTAAAGATTTCAAAAACCATTTTATTATTGATAAAAAAACTTTAAATAAAACAGAAGCTGAGTACATTCTTCAAATAAAACAATTAAAAGAAGAAAATAAAAGATTGTTACTTCAAAAAGAGTTGGATAAAAAAGACTTAGAAATAGAAAAATTAAAGCAAGAACTTGAAAATAGGAAATAATTTCCTATCTAAGTTCTATCAGTTAATAAACTACCTAGACGAGGTTTACTAGTTTCTATCAGGAGATAGAAAAAAGACTTATGATTTTAGTAAGAAACTCTTACAAAACAAACAGGGAGAAGCTCCGCAAACAAAATTAATTTTATCCATCTAATACTTACGTATAGAAGAAGATAACAAAATCTGTTTATAAAAACTTTAGTCATAATGCTAAGTTTCCGTGCTGAATTTCCCGCTTCTATACAAGATAAAACCTTATTAACAAAATTATTTTAACTTAATTATATTTGTTATGAAACAATTCATCCCTGAGGCAAGCCTGCTGGAAATTCTTGTATCTGATTAAAAAAAGATATAAAATAGTAATATAATATTATTTCTTTTTTAACATAAAAGAAATTTTATTATAAATATCCTTTACCTCTTTAAGATTCTTAACAATGTCTTTAATCTTTTCTTCATCACGATAATTGACAAATATTATAGTATTAAAAATAGGTAGTTTTTAACCTTGATCCATTTCAAAAACTTTGTATACTTAACATTTTTTAAGTTTTCAACTTTCATATTTATCAAAAAATCATAATGTTCAAATTCTTTCTCAAGTAGAGTATAGAAGAATTTTGAACTTTAAAACTAAAGAATCAGAATTTCAGGAAAAACCAATAATTTTAATTTAAAACAACCTAGATAATGTATAATACATTATCTAAAGGGAGGGACGACAATGCTTATATATCAAGAGAAAGAAGATTTTGATTTTGAATTCTGTAGGAATAAATACCAAGATATATTATCAAGGTCTTTTAAAAGAGTTTATATTGATTTATTAATTAAAGGTGATTTTATAGATCAAACAACTTCACAGGCCTTACTTTTTGAAATAGAATTTAAAGATGACTATGTGAAAAGATTAATAATAGACTCTATACCTACAAATCTTGATTCTAAATTAGTTTGGTATTTAAATGAACTTAATGAAAGACGTATAGAAGCGTTAACTAAAGAGCTTATGAGATACCTTACAGAAGATATCTCCGACAAAGGAAGCTCTTATGTATCTAAATATGATTTAACCGGGATACTACCACTTTCTCTTGAAAATCAAAAAAACTTAATCCATAAAATTTTAAAAACCGTAAAGGAATATTTTTAATGAAATTCATACCAATTGATAATGGTCAAACTCACAATAATCTGATTAACTTAGCTACTAATTTATTTAAATTAAAGTATTTTTATGAAGAAGATACGCTTGAAAGAATTAGTTTAATTGAAGATATAGAAAAAAAGAATAATTTGTTAGACTTAAATCTTTCATTAGGTGAAGATATCTCTATTTACGTTAAAGCAGTTTCTGCATATCTATTTGATAAAAAAGATACTTCTATAAATGAGGAAGACATACAAATTGTTCTTGATTTCTTCACTATCCAAAAAAGCATTCTTTTAAACGAAGAAATTCTGGATCAAGATAAATTTAAACAATGGATAGAAAATAGAGAATATACTTTAGACTAAAGGACTAATGATGAAAGAAACTTTTTTAAAAGAACTAAAAGAAAACCTTCCTAAAAGTTATGACTTATTAACAAAAGGTCATACACTATATATTAACACTAAACTTATGTCTGAAATATGGTATGAATTTGAAAATCAAGGAGTCTCAATAAGAAGCAAAGATTTTTTAACTTTGACTCTTATGTTAAATGAAGAAAGAGTAGATTTGTCAAAAAACTTAAGACATTATTCGCCTTTTCCTAACAAAAGATATAAATCATTTGGTACAAAAGACAATAAAGAAGGTTTTATAATAGAACTATCCGACGATTTATGGGAATCAATTAAAGAAACAGGTAAATTAAAACTTATGTTAGATTATTCTATCTTAGAAAACTCAGATAAAAAAGTAGGATTTCAAATAGAATTTGATGATGGTGAAACTGGCTTAATTACACATTCTACACTAATTATGGATATTAATGTGAAGAATGTAGAAGGGAATCATCTTATGTTAGATATAGGAGATTATGGACTATCTAACCCAATAGCTTTTTTTGAAGAAGATAAATACAATGACTTTTCTAAATATAGAACAAAACTTTTTTATAAAAAAGATAATAGTTTAGTTGCACCTGTTTCACTTGATTTAAATTCAGATAGATTATTATATTCTTTTGTTCAAAAGATAGAAATAGAAATAGAGCCTTATGATGTTTACTTAAAAGATAATAAGTATAGTGGTTTCTATTTTAGAAAAATAGTTTCTTCTTCGAATGGTTATAAAGATGATTTTTTCAGGCCTGTAGGAAGACTTTAATTATAGGAAGATGTAGCATCTGTTGATGACATTTTAACTAACACCATAATCGGTGAAGTATACTTGAATAGGTGCAAAAATTATTTAATTACAAAAGACTTCCCTTTGATAATTTATTAATAAAATTTTTCTTTAAAAAACAATTTATTAAAGGATTTAGTAGTTTAAATCTAAAATTAAACGTTCATTTTCAAGAATAAATTCTATTTGATTTTTAAACTTATTTTCAAGATATCTTTTAAGAGGTTCTGGATCTATGAGGAAAGGCTAAGCTTCTTTTAAAGTGAAAAGACTTTCATTAGTTTTATAATCTTTTAAAACGTCTTTGTTGAAGTCTGAGCTGCTACCTGCATAAGTAATACATTCACCAAATATATTTTCATCTTTAGGAAATTTTAAAAAAGGTTGAAATAGTTTTTGATTCCTATCTGCAAAAGATGCCCAAGAAAAAAATACTAAATCTTCATTAACTTTATTACTACTCTTTAGTAATAATACATCTGCTGAAATACTCGTAATATACATTTGTGTTTAGATTTTATCTTATATAAAAGTTTAGCTTTAATAAAGATAAAAATAAGATTAAATTTGATATAATCTCTCTGTTATAAAAATTAGGAGAAATAAACATGGCAGTAATTATTAGTGATACTTGTATCAGTTGTGGAGCGTGTATAGATGAATGTCCAGTAGGGGCTATTGTAGATGAAGATGATAATCCAACAGGTGAAGATGTTTACTTTGTTTATGGAGATAAATGTGTAGAGTGTGTAAGTCATTACGACGAACCAGCTTGTGCAACAGCTTGTCCTACAGAAGGATGTATTACTTGGGATGCTATTGGCGATAGTCCTGCTCACAGAGATAATATTTCAGATTCTCAACGAGAAAACAAAGAAAATGTTTTTGACTAATGATAAGAGACCTATATTATGGTGGGTCTCGACATAAAGGATTTAAATGAGTGAAAAAACAATATCTTACAAAGAATATGAAAATTTAGATGATGAGCTCTTAGCTATTCATTATGATAATGAATTTCTAAAACCTTATGGGTTTTCTATCTTGACAGTAGATGAAATAGAAGTTGACAGTATTTATGCTGGAACCTGTAGAAATGCTGATTTAGCTTTATGGACCGGAGAAAAGTTCTGTTACCTTAGATCAAAATTTGGTGATGAGTATAGAGAATGTTTAAATCATATAGACTTAGAAGAGAATGGATTTTTAGATGCTTTTATTCCAATAGCAAAAGTTGAGGATGTCCCCGCAAAAATAAAAGAAAAGTTATTTGAAAATAACTAATCTTAAATTTAAAAATTAATATTTTTTTACAACATTATTTATTTGTATGTAAGCTTCGATAGGACCTGTTTCAAAATACTTAATATTATTCTTTTCTGCAAAAGCTTTAGTTATTTTTTGAATTTTCAATAAATTAAATCTTGGTGCTTTAGGAAATAAATGATGTTCTATCTGCGTATTTAAACCACCATAGAACCAATGTATAAAAGATCCACCTCTTAAAGAACGGGATGTTCTCATTTGTAATTTCATCCATGTTAATTCTTCACTTTCTTCTTTATCAAAAACTTCACAACCTAAGTGGTTTGTAATAAAACCAAGAGACAACCATCCTGAAAGAACAAAATACAAAGTAACAAATACGGTTAAAGCCTCAGATATAGGTAAAAAATAAAATACAGGGCCCCAAACAAGAGGCCAATGAAGTAACATTAAAGATAATTCACCCCATTTTTTTCTTTTAATTACAAATTTATAAGATTGTCCAATAAATGCTGGATACATAAGGAATAAAGCACTCCAAAAAACAAGATATTTAGTAGATCTTAACCATTGTTTATTGCCTTTTTGTTTAAGGGTAAAAGCACCGTCCATAGCTAAGATATCTTCATCTTTTTCTGGAACATTACACCAAGTATGATGATTAACATTGTGCTTAAAATCCCACCAAGAAGATGAATTTGAGATAATTATGGCTGAGAAAAGATAACTTAACTTAAAAGATAAAGATTTTTTCTTAAAATATTGTGTGTGTAATATGTCATGTGATATAAAAACTGCTCGAGTAAAAATTATAGTCATAAATAAACCGAGAAAGACAGCTTCTAAAGAATGATAATTTAAATTATTCCAATTAATTACAATACCGTAAACAACAAACATAGATACGATAGTTAATATCATTTCTATAGAACCTCTAACTGGGACTCTTTCTAAAAGACCCTCCTCTTTTACCTCACTTTTTAACTCATTAAATATATCTGGATATTTAGATACTGGCATAAATAAAACCTTTTTATTAATTTAATTAAGATTATAACATATATAATGATTAATGGGTAATCTTTTATTTTTTCACTTTATATAAATATAACAAATCAACCTCATTTTTGAGTAAAATTTTAACAAGGAGTCAATTATGACTACACTAACATTATCAGAAGTTCTTCCTAACGGATCTACAGTAACAATATCTATATCTGGTGAAAACACTCGCTTAACTAACACAAGTAAAAAAGTTAAGAAGTTTTTAAATCGTACTTATGGTCCTAAAACAGGTAAAGCTTTAAAAAAATTAGATTTATCTGAAGGTCTTAACAAAATGGATTTAGCTTCTTTTATTAAAATTTTAGAAAATGAAGACTTCAAAAAGAAATCTTTATTAGCTAAAACTAAAAAAGCTTTAAAGAAATTAAAAATTTCTGATTTAAGTGAAATTCCTTGGGAAGATATGCCTTCTAAAAATAGAAGAGCTCGTGCTTTAGCTAACAGAATCTTTATGAAACTAAATCATAAATTTCTTAAAGATAATGCTATTGCAAAAGAAGATCTTGACATGGATGCACTACCGGTAAAAGGTTTCAAAGAACGCGAAGTTATTAAGTTCTATGATGTCTAACAAACTTTAGGGATTTTATCCCTTTTGTGCTAACTTTTAGTTGAGCTTTATTAAAGTAAGTTGAAACTTAAATAAACCTTATATACTAAAATAATATTCCTTTAGACACTGTCTAAGACGAACGAAATGAGTTCTATGGAAAATGTTTTTTTTTAGATCTTTATATAAAATTTTCTTTAACTTTAAAATTTAAATTAAATAACAATGTATTGATATACTAAAGAAAACAAAGGAAATAAATTGGCACTCGCAAAAATAAAACAAGCTGACATCTTAACAAAAGCAAAAGAGATAGAATCTCTTCTATGTGAAAAATACAAAAGATTGGATAAAACATTGACATTTGGTAGTAAGCTTAAAAGCTTAGATACAAAATTTAAAAACCCTTTTTTAAAAGATGCTCTATGGAGTATAGTTAAGACAAGAAATTATATTGCTCACGAAAATGATTTTAAAATATCTTTAAAGGAATATGAATTATTCTTAGCTGAATATACTTATGTTAAAAAATTTGTTTAGATTTTTAAACTGTATATAAGCAACTTTATATTAAACTATCTTTAAATAACAAAAGGATTTCATTATGAAAGATATTATCATACCAGATAACTGGACCACAAGAACAAATATAAATTCTTATATTAAAGATTTTAATAGTCTTGGACTTATCGGTTTAGATAGATTTATTTATGTTAATGATCGTTTCGGACATATTGTTGGAGATGAAATGATCCAAGATTTTATAGATGAGATCGATAAGGAATTTAAAAATGAAAAGATAAATGTAAAATTATGTAGATTTGGCGGGGATACAATAATGTTTTTAGCTCAAAGTTATGCAAAAGATATTTTGAAATTTTCAGAGAATTTAATCAAACATCTTGATACTTTCTTAAATAATAAAATTAAAACTTACGCTGTTGGAGACTACAAAGATGCTTTAGACTTTAAAATGTCTGCAAGTTTAGGATTAGCTTCTTATGAGAATTTTGAATTAGATAATATTTTTGTTGTTGCAGATAAAAATATGTATAAAGCTAAAATAGAAGGTGGTAATAGAGTTATTCACTCTACTATCGCTTCTTAAAAAGAGAATAAATATTTCTCTCTTCTAAATAAACCACCTTTTTTAAGTAATCTAAGATCATCTTCAACTATAATTGATATATTACTTTGTATTTCTCTGTAATCTGGAAAGTCATCCATATAGATTACATCATAATCATCAATTTCAATAGGAAACAAGGCCTTAAATTCTTCTAAACTACTCACAGTATCAAGTTTAATAAAAAGACGATCATCAAACAAACTAATAATTTTTCTTTTTCACTTCCTAACATAAAGTCTCCTTTTTAAATATTCTACCTTAAAACTTAAATAAAATGATTAGTTTATAACTTTAACATAGTTTTTAGCAAAGTTATGCAATAATTAGATACTTAAAAAATACAAAGGATATATTATGATTAAATTAATCTTAATAGATCTTTTTACAGGAAAAGAATTTTCAACTAATTTCAATCTAAGAAAAGATCTAAAACTATTCACTAACACATTTAATAAAAGAACAGCTGAGACAACAGTCTATGCATTTGATACAAACGAAATTTTATTTAAAGAAGTAGGTAAATTCACAGATGATGAAATTAAAGACATTATAAATGAAGGTTGGGCTTTAAAAACTCTAGAAACAAAAAGAGATATTAAAGCTTATGAAGAAAGAAAAATTAATAAATTTCTAAATAATTTCTAAAGACATGAGATATGCGCGTTATCAAAGAATCAAATAGTGTAGAAAAACATTGGTTATATTGTGAAAAAGAACGAAGGATAATTCATATAAATGCTACTGGAGCAAGAAAAGTTGCTTCAGTATGAATGTAGATATAGAGAAAATGTTACCTTTAGAATTAACATCTTTAAAAAATAATCTAAAAATAAAACTTTAAAAATATACCAAACCATCTTTAAAAGTAATTAGATCATTACTCTCTAAGATAGTAACAACATCTTCGTACGTATCATTCTCATTTAAATAATCGCTAAATGTTTCTAAACGGAAACCAGTCTTAGTTTCGAGACTTGATAAAATATCAGTTCTGAAATGTTCTGTAAACTCAATAGAATGTTCCATTAAAACACTTTCAATCAGTTCTATCTTTTCAAAATAATCATTTACATCTATTTTATTTTTAATTTTTTTCAAACCATCCGTTGTATCAACAAAGATATTCCCTGTTGTTTCATTACTTTTAATTTTCTTAAGAAAATCTTTCTTTTTCATATTTAGAGATTTTTTAATTGACATACTTCTAATATCATAAGGAGAATCTTCTATCCTCATTCTAATGATAGCTAAAAGACCTTCATAGTAAGGTTCTAATTTACTAACTAAAGTATAGTTATTTACGGAGTGAATAGTTTTCTTTGAAGGTATACAGTAACTGAAACCTGGAGCATTCACTTTATCAACTTCATCAAAATCATCACATTCTCTATTTTTAGTAAAACCTGGATTCTTTAATAATCTATTTATTCGTTTACAAAGATCATAATTAGGTCTATCATATTCAATAGACTGATTATAATTCCAATTATCAGAAGTTATATCTAAGTTAACAAAGAATGCATCTTTTCCATATTTTCTTAAATAATTTTTCATACCGTGAAGGTCGACTTCTTCACCTTCAGTAAAAACTATTTCTGTACTTTTTATAATTTTTGGATTAGAGATAATCATCATCGGCGGATTCGACTCATA
>Ga0256842_1002539_pt1 | contig 12980 bp, 10 predicted proteins | sample 4559240metaG_FD_185973 | JGI IMG/M metagenome (GOLD analysis project Ga0256842, IMG submission 185973) | Hydrothermal vent microbial communities from Guaymas Basin, Mexico - 4559-240 | ecosystem: Environmental > Aquatic > Marine > Hydrothermal vents | place: Mexico: Guaymas Basin | collected...
TTCAGGAATAGATTGTATAGCGTTAGTTATAACATTTTGAAGGACTCTCGAGAGTTGTTTCTCATCGGCATAAATATAAACAGACGATTTGATATTAGAACTAACGGAAATATGAACTTCTTTAGAGTGTAACTCTACTTGATCGTTAATTAAATTAATAATATCAAACTTGCTTTTTTTAGCTATGGTCATCTTTGAGAAATCGGAAAAAGCAGTGGCTATTTCAGCTAAATTATCAATTTGTTTTACGATTAAATCTATGGTATCATTTAACTTCTTATCTCTATCTACGCTATCGTCTTTCCAAATATATTTTAAATGCTGAATACTTAATTTCATTGGTGTAAGAGGATTTTTTATTTCATGAGCTATTTGTTTAGCCATTTCTTTCCAAGCCCCCTCTCGTTCTTTTTGCGCTAACAATTCAATATTTTTATTCAGTTCTTCTACCGTCTTATTATATTCCAATACCAAAGCTCCAATTTCATCTTTAGAATTATACGTTATGGTTTCGTTTTTCTTAGCCAAAGAGAAATCTTTAAGCTTTTGCTGAATAATAGATAAAGGATGCGTTATTCTATTGGTAATAAATACCGTAAACAAACCTGTAACTAGGAATAATAAAACGAAAATATTTAGAAATGCGGTTACCAAAGTTGTTACATCTGCCTCGACTTCTTTGTCTTTTGCAAAATAAGGAAGATTCAGGTAAGCTATTGTTTTGTTTTGAACATTTCTAAAAGGCATATATGCCGATAAATATTTCTGTGTTCCAATTCTTTCGATATGAATAAAGTTTGATTTTTTCTCTCTAGATAAATTACTAAACGCCGTTGGGTTCATACGCTTACCAATTAACCCCTTATCGAATACCACGTTACGTGACGAAGCTATTAGTTTCCCCGACAAATCGTAAAGATTAATATCAGTAAAAAATACATTTGAAAATTTCACCAACAAATAATTAATATAATCGGGATTCAACTCTTCCAACTTGTCTGACTGAGAAACTTTGTGCATCAATTCTACTAAAACCGATTGCATTTTCTCGTTTAGAACCTTCTTTTGTTTTTGTTCAGAAAGTTCGGTACTCCTATAAATAACAGCAACTGCAACTACAATAAATGTTACAATTAGCAAACCTAAGAACGATAATCTTAACTTATCTTTTAATGTATTTTGCCACGACCATTTAAATTGTACAAACAAACTAAGTAACTCTGCAAAATAAAATACCGCAACATACAAAACAAAAACATAAGATAGAATAATAAAGAAATCCCAAACACTTAACTGTTTTGAACTTATTACATTATATACTCCTGGCGCTTGTTGCTCTACAAGATGATTATAACCATTTTTAATAACAATAATTTGATTTTCATTATCTATCGGAAATGTAAAATCTAAAGAATAATTATAGACCCCTGTTCTGCTTACTAGGTTATTATCTTTATATTTTGCAAAAGAATAATACTGAGGCTCATCTCCTTTTTCTACTTCTTGAGAAACTAAAAATGAAGGATATCCAAGATTTTCGTGTTGTTCTTTATGTTTCAAAAGAACGTACAAATCGATTAGCGTAGAATCTTGCTGTTTAATAAAATGGAAACGTCCTAAATAATTATCTATACCATAATCTGTAATGGCGACAAAATGTGAATTACCTAATAATTTAGATGTTTTATCGGTCTTTTTATCAAAGAAATCTTTACAACTATTAATATCGTTTGGAGCATTAAAAATATTCGAAGAACCACAAATTGTAATATCATCATTGTACTGAGACCAATATCCGAGAAAGTATTGAACATGGATATAGTCATATATTTCTTTCTCCGTTTCTGGTAAACGATATATTAAATTAAGAAGGGTAGAATCGGTTACTATAGACTTATCTAAATCGTTGAGAAGATATTCTGCTAAACGATTATTCTCTACTTGATAATTCTCTAATCGTAAAGATTTATTCGAGAATTCTTTCTTAGAAGAAATATTCTCAACAAAACTTACTATAAAAATACTACCAATAAATATGATTATTAGCCTAATAGTTTGCCGACTAAAAAAGATGCTTGAATGAATACTTAACAACCATCCACTAAGAATTGCAAACAAAGAAAAAACAATAAAATGCCAATCAAAAAGCAAGAAAACTAAAGATATTGGGAGGTATAAAAATAATACAAACTTGAGAAATAGTGTTGAACAAATTTGGTTTGTACGACTAATAATAAAAGACAAAATACTGACATAAAGCAAAATAAGCAAGCCAAACACTAACAAAATCAATATATCTTGATAACGCAAAAGAACATTGCTAAAATCAATAAAATTACTAGTCGAATTAAGAATGATATTATTAATAAAATAAAGTATCAGAAGAAAAAAACCAAAATTCAGTAGCTGAAATACTAAAGATTGAAGAAAATTAATTTTATAACTATTTTTTGATAACAACTTTAGTAAATAATAAACTAAGACATATAACCAAACAACATTTATTAATAGCATTCCTAAAGAAGGAATAATGGTATTCGCAAAATCGAAAGCTTGAAACAAATAAAAATTCTGCGTAAAAGGAATACAATCAGGGCTTAATAAAAAAATACGAGTTACAAATAATACAGCCAGCCAAATAATAACTTTCCAATAATATTTAAACGACGATTTTATTAATATCCGAAACAACAAAACAATTATTAATATAATTGATATCCCATATATAATGGCTAAAAAATATTGCCAAGAAGTAAGAATTTTGTCTGGTCCTAATTGTTCAAAATAAAAATTAAAATTTTGTTTATGAACTGTTATTTCAATTCTATTATTATTTATCTTATTAGTTGGTAAATAATTTTTCTGTATATAAACATCTGACAATGAAGTATTTTGTAAAAATTCATTTTCAAACTCTAAATTTCTTTTTAATGGGATTAAATAATATATTCTTTGTTTAAGCGTTACTTTCTGCCAAACCCAATATATTCTACTCGATAGATTATAAATACCCGGTTTATGGATGGTCTTAAGCTTATCGAAATCTAATTTGTTGGTTGACCAATAAACAATAGAATCTCCTATCTGAATTACAAATTCGTATGCCCTCTCTTTGACCAAATCATCCTCAATTTTCGCCTTCGATGAAGAATTAACAAAAGCTACAATTTCTTTATTGGCTGATGCTCGATCCACAATCGACTGAATTTCCTTTTCTAAAGTCTGGGTATCAAGAGAATCATAAATAAAGTCAGGTTTAATTGACGATATTACAATAGAAGTTATTAGCAATACCAAAGAAAACAGCCCTAATATGAACAAACGACGTTTACTCATGATGATAAGGTTCTCTTTTTATTATTGAATTGGCTCTATACAATTGCTCGGCAAAAATAAGCCTAACCAATTGATGCGAAAAAGTCATTTTAGAAAGTGCAATTTTCCGATTAGCCCTTTGATAAACCGAAGCATCGAAACCATATGGACCGCCAATAACAAATACCAATTGTTTTACGGATTGTAACATTGTGTCTTCTATAAACTTGGCAAAAGTAATAGAATTAAATTCTTTCCCTTTTTCGTCTAACAAAACCAAGATGTCTGGATTTTGAATATTCTTCAATATTTGAATAGCTTCTAAACTTTTTTGTTGAGCTTGACTTAAATTCTTACTGTTTTTAATATCGGGAATGGTTAACAATTCGTAAGGATGATATCTTTTAATTCTGGAATTATATTTTTCTATCCCTTCGATAAGATAAGCAGCGTCGGTCTTCCCTATTTGTATTAGTTTAATCTTCATTAAATATGAGCTCAAAATCGTTATTATTAAAGCAACACCAATTTAATCGTAATTATTTATATGATTAACCCTCTCCTGCACAAATAAATACAAATTATCTATATATCGCTTTAACCCCATCAGGTTAATAAACTAAAGTAGAGAAGTATTTTGTATTCTGCAAAAAAATAATTCATAAACAACCTGTCGGAATGAATATATATTCATTAATTTGCAAAATGAAAATCAAAAAAGATAAAAAACAAGAAATAATATCTTCCAGTTTAGAAATAATCAGTACGAATGGAATTTCTGGTTTGACAATCGCTAAAATTGCAAAAAAGTCCAATATCGCAACAGGAACTATTTACCTCTATTTTGAAAATAAAGATATCTTAATTAATAAAATTTACGAATATATTCGTGATAATATTACCAACACTATTACCAATGAAAATAATAACAATACCCCTTTTAAAGTAAACAGTAAGAAAATTTGGTTTAATTATATCAAACATAGAATTAACAATTATGAAGAGCACGTATTTCTAGAACTTTATTACCACTCAAAATATATTTCGAAGCAACAAAAAAGCATATTAGAAACACTAAAGACACCTATTCACGACATAATAGAAAGAGGTAAAAAAGAAATGTTAATCAAACAAAGCGTAAGTGAGCAACTCCTATTTATAGCTATCTCTGGTTTTATTAAAGAACTAATCAACGCACACTATGCTGGAATTATAAAACTTACTGATCAATATATTGAACAAGCTTATGATTTAAGCTGGGATATGTTGAAAAACTGAATATACATTCATTAACAAAGTAACTATTACAGAAATAGATACGTAAAGGAAAATAATTTATCAAAAGAAATAAAATGAAATATTTATTACTTACTCTATCGCTTACGATATGGAGTATATCTACACAAGCACAATCGCAATTAGCCATGAGCTTTACAGGAAACTACAATATAGCCAATAACGATTTAAATAATCATTTCGAGAATGGGATAGGAGGCTCCGCCGAATTATATTATTATTTTAACAACTCTCCTTTTGCCGTCTCAATAAACTTTTCTATCAATCAATTTAACGCAACCCCCAATTATCTAAAAGAATACAAAAGCAAACAAGAAAACATTATAGATTTCTCTTATTCAATCAATTACTACACAATCCCAGTAATACTATCCGTAAACTACCGTTTCTTTTGTAAAAAAACATTTCAACCCTCTATAGGAATTGGGGCAGGATATTATTCTCTAACTCATAAAATAAAACAAAAAGGAGAATATACTTCCGACACTAAAATATCACCCTATCATGAATTTGGGATATACCCACATATTGCATTAATATATGCTTTCCATAAAAACATAGGCATATTCTTAAAAGCGGGTTACAACCAAACATTTAACTCTTATAACACCAGCTATACAGATATACGTTTAGGACTTATCTACAAAATATAAGCAATCCGTAATCATAAATTACAATATCAAATAATGAAAAACAAAATCATATATAGTCTTATCATTCTATTAAATATCCAACTCTTAAATGCACAAGAGAATATAACTTTTGAAGAAGCGCAACAAAGAATGAATGATAAAAACTACAGTTTAAAAAGTGCTGCAGCCAATAAGCGAGCCCAAGAAATGAAACGCAAAACAATGCGAGGATTATATCTACCTAAAATATCTGTTTCGGGCACTTACTTAAAAATGGATAAAGATATAGGCATAGATATTTCGCCTATCTCAGAGGCTTATTCAAATTTAACCAATGCTCCTACTAGCAAGCTATTACCCTCTACATTAGTATTACAAAATGAAGATTTTAGTGTTGCTGGAGTCAATTTTATTTGGCCTATTTTTACAGGTGGTAAAATTCGGTCGGCCAACAATGCTATGGATGCTAATATTGATGACGCTCTTTACAAAATAGAACAAAAAGAAAACGAATTAAATACAGAACTCGTGAAGCGTTATTATGGTTACCGACTTTCTAAAAAAGCTGTAGATCTATACAAAGAATCGTACGATGCAATGCTAATTCATCTTGACCATGCTAAGAAAATGGAAGAAAGCGGAATGATTTCTAAAGCACAAAGATTATATGTCGAATACTCGACATCGGAGGCCAAAATGAAATGGAAAAAATCTATTCGCCAATCTCAAACTGTGAAACATGCATTAAGTAATACTTTAGGCGATTCTATTGATGTAATACCAATTTCAGAATTATTCTTAATCAAAAAAATTGAACCTATAGAATTTTTCATGCAATCGGCAATAAAAAATAACCCTCTACTAAAACAAGTTAGTTCAAAAAAGGATTTAGCTAAAGCAAACTATAATATTAAACGAAGTGAATATTTACCAACATTAGCACTAGTGGGAAACAAAGAGCTCTATACAAAAGACCTTAGCCCCTTAGTTCCCGATTGGTTCGTCGGAATTAACTTAAGTTGGACCCTATTTGACGGCGTTTCCAGAACCTATAAAGTTAAGTCGGCAAAGGCCACAATGGATATGGTAGATTTTATCGATACAAAAGCCAAGTCTGATATTACAACATATATCTATAAACTTTACAACGAATTACAAATGAATGTAGAAGAAATGGAAACTATGAGCACAACCTACCAGTTTGCAAATGAATATCTTCGGGTTCAAAAGAAAGCCTTTGCCGAGGGTTTTGCTACATCTAAAGATGTAGTCGATGCCGAACTCACATTGAATAAAGTAAAAATTGGTCGAATAAAAACCATGAATGATTATGTTCTTACTCTCGCAAAATTATTAGAATTTTCGGGCAAAAGCCAACTCTTCTTAAAATATAGCCAGCGTGATGATATAGAAACGGAAAATTTTCCTATAATAAATGAATAGAAAAATATTAAAGAACGAACTAAATAATAATACTATGAAATCAAGAAATATAATAATCGGTATTGGTCTAATCTTAATCCTAATATTAGTCATCGTTTCGGGATGGGTAATGGCCAATCCTCCAGATACAATCTTACAGGGTGAAGCTGAGGCTAAGCAAGTAAAAGTGGCCTCTAAAATACCTGGTAGAATTGAAAAAATAATTACTAAAGAAGGTGCGCAGGTAAACAAAGGAGATACTTTAGTAAAAATAAGCACCCCTGAACTTGATGCTAAAAAATTTCAAGCCGAATCGGCAAAGCATGCGGCCAAATCGCAGAGCATAAAAGCCAAGAATGGTGCTAGAGTCGAACAAATAGAAGGAGCATACAGAATGTGGAAAAAATCGAAGGTTGGTGTAGATGTAATGCAAAAAACTTACGACCGTGTTAAAAAGCTACATGATGAGGGCGTTGTTCCTACTCAAAAATTAGACGAAGTAAGTGCAAAATTAAATGCTGCAATAGAAACAGAAAAAGCAGCCCTTTCGCAATACGACATGGCTAAACATGGCGCTAGATACGAAGATAAAATGGGAGCAGACGCACTTGTAGATCAAGCATCGGGCGTTATTCAAGAATTAAATTCATATCTGAGCGAAGCCAATCTAAGAGCCCCAATAAACGGAGAAATAGCCAGTATTATCTCGCAAGAAGGAGAATTAGTAAATACAGGCTTCCCAATTATTACTATTGTAGACTTAAAAGATATTTGGTTTATTTTTAATATTAAGGAAGATCTTCTTTCTAAATTTAAAATGGGAAAAATTATCGATGTTACCGTTCCTGCATTAAACAATAAAATAGTTCAGGTAAAAATAAACTTCATCAATCCTCTAGGCGACTTTGCTACTTGGAAAGCCACAAAAACTTCAGGCGATTTCGACATGAAAACCTTCGAAGTTAAAGCTGCTCCAATCGAAAATATTAATGATCTTAGACCTGGAATGACAGCATTGATTAATTGGTCTAAATTGCAATAAATCTGAATCTAAAACAAAGTGAATAATAAAAAATTAAATAAAGGATTAAAAGCCGTTTTGATTCGAGAGCTCAAACGTATGAGTTCCGAATCAATTTATATGTGGATACTATTCATATTACCTCTTTTTACCTTTTTTCTTTTTACAAGTATGTTTCACAAAGGAAAAGCCAATGGTTTCAAAATTGCCGTTTTCGATGCTGATAATTCAGCTCTTTCGCGACAAATTATACGTTGGGTAGACGCCTCTCCAGAAATAAAAATAAAAAATAAAATTAGCTCTTTAGATGAAGGAAAAAAGATGATAGAAAGTTCTGAAATAAGAGGCGTTCTTTATATCCCTCAAGGAACAGAAAATGGCATTTATAGAGGAAATGCCAAAAAGCTAATCTTATATTATTCCAATGGGAACTTATCAGCAGGAAGTGGAATAAGCGTTGGAGCAATAAAAGCCATTAAAACTATGTCGGCAGGCATTAACTTACAAAAAAGGATGGCCAATAAGGAGATGTTTGCCGAAGCATATAACAATATTCAGCCCATTATTATTGAAACTCATACGCTATACAATCCTTATGTTAATTACGCCTACTATTTAGTAACGGCACTTTTACCCGTAATGCTTCTGATGTTCATCATCTCATCAACTATTTTTGCTGTAGGAACAGAATTAAAATATAGCACAGCTGACGATTGGTATAAAATATCTGGAAACAGTATTATTGTGGCCCTAACAGGGAAACTACTCCCTTATTCATTTATTTATATTATTGAAGCTTTCTTTATGAATACCATACTATTCAAAATTATTGACGCTCCAATGAATGGGAACTTAAGTGTTATTTTTATTTCCACAATCTTCTTTGTATTTGCATACCAAGCCATGGGTGTTTTCATCATATCTATTTTCCCAAATGTCCGATTATCATTAAGTTTAGGGGCGGCATACTCCTCTCTTGCATTTTCTTTTGCAGGATTAACTTTTCCTACCATAGCAATGGGAAAAGCGATGCAATGGTTCTCGCAAATATTTCCTTACACTCACTATTTAAAAATATATATTAACGAAGCAATGAAAGGGCTTGACTTAAGATATAGCCTTCCAAGTTTTTGGATTCTCTCTGGATTTATAGCACTTCCTTTCATCCTAATCCCAAGACTCAAACAATTTCTAACAAATAAAAAATATTGGGGAAAATATTAACAACCTTATGTCAGATTTATTAAAAATATGGTTTACAGAATATAAAAAGATATTCTCCGATGGAGGAACAATTATGCTTTTTATTATCGCCATCATTATCTATCCTGTATTATATTCTTTGGCCTACAGCAACGAATTGGTAAAAGACGTCCCTATTGCCGTTGTAGACAATAATCATTCAAACATGAGTCGTTTATTAACCAGAATGTTAGATGCCAGCGACGAGGTAAATGTAAAATACAAAATGTCAGATTTTAATGCCGCTAAGACCAAATTTGACGAAGGCGAGATTTATGGAATAATCCATATTCCTGACGATTTTAACAAACGAATTCTAAAATCTGAATCAGCTCATGTTTCTGTTTACGCAGATGCCTCATACATGGTTATTTACAAACAAATACTCACCTCTGCTAATTATACTATTGGTACAATGAGTGCAGGCATTGAGATTCAACGTAGAATATCAAAGGGACAAGCCCTCGATGTTGCTTATTATGAAAGAGACCCCCTCCCTTTAGAAACATACTCCTTATTCAATCCCAATGGAGGATATGCTACTTACGCCATGCCTGCCGTTTTATTACTGGTTCTTCAGCAAACCTTACTTCTAGGAATCGGCTTACTTGGAGGCACAGCAAAAGAATTTGGGAAAGAACATTACCTATTACCAATTGGTCTAAAAAAAGGAGGAACCATCCCAATAATAATTGGTAAAACATTAGCTTACTTTAGTTTATATATCATAAACACCTTATTTGTTTTAGTTATTATCTTCCGTATTTTTAACCTTCCTATGCGCTCTGGATATTTCGAAATGTTTATTTTCCTTACCCCTTTTCTATTATCTGTAATCTTTATGGGAATGACAATTGCCTCACTATTCAAACATCGAGAAAGCTCGATGATGATATTACTTTTCACAAGTATCCCTTTTATATTCTTAAGTGGATTTTCTTGGCCTATAGACTCTATGCCGACTTGGATTCAATACCTTTCAACCGTAATTCCCAGTACACCTGGAATAAAAGGTTTTCTTGCCCTTACACAAAAAGGAGCTTCCTTTAATGATGTGTTTATGGAATGGCAACACCTTTGGATATTAACAATAATATACTTTGGCAGTACGGTCATATTGTTAAAAACTATTTTAAGAAGAGCTCAGAAAACAATAAATATTAACACCAAAAATTCTAATAAACTTTTAAATTCGTGAATTTAGGTTCAATTAAAAATAAGATTTGTATTTTTGTTGTTATGATAACGAAAATATTTGCATTTATCTTACTTATTTTTTTAAGCTTTGGCATACAAGCCCAAGAATTAAATGCTTATATAAAAGAACTAACCCCTACTCATGATTGTCAAACATTAACTACCAATTTCAATGTTGAATTTTTCCCTACACCAGTCGACACATTAATTATCAATTATGGAGATGGTTTTAAAGATACAATTCCAAATCCTACTTATGCACAAAATTTTTCTCACCTCTATTCAACAGTAGGTAATTATTCTATAACAGCCACTGTTTATAAAAATAATATTTCTGATAGCGACTCCAAAATCGTAAATGTTTATCCTCTTCCTAATGCCAGCTTTGTCTACGATAACTATGGATATCCTGGTATTCAAGACACATTTTATTATTCTAACAATCGATATTTATTTGTAAGCCAATACCCTAACGACACTACTCATACCTGGCTAATAAATGAAGTCATACAATATAGCAACACCGATAGTTTGGGCTATAATTTCAAAAGTATTGGTAACTATTCTATTAAACATATTGTTAATATATTAGGTTGTACCGATTCAAGTTCACAGACACTAGAAATCAAAGAACACGAGATTCAAATCCCCAATATTTTCTCTCCAAATGGAGATGGAATTAACGATGTATTTTACATTCAAACAGATGGTGAAATGATTTACACATTCACCGTTCTAGATAGAAATGGTAATAGAGTTTTCACTTCTGAATCTAAAATAATATCTTGGGACGGTAGAACTTATTGGGGCGAACTTCTCAACCCAGGAAATTATTATTATTCTTTAACTCCAAACAATGGAGAAACACAAACAGGCGTTATCTATCTTGCCCGTTAATTTGTATATTTGAACATGAACAAGTTATCGGCAATTATCATCACACTCAATGAAGAAAGAAATATTGAGCGTTGCTTAAAATCTCTTCAAGCTGTTGCTGATGAAATAATTATCGTAGATTCTAACTCTACAGATAATACCATCAACATTTGCAATAAATACAAAACAAAAGTCATTCAACAAAAATGGCTTGGCTATTCCGAACAGAAGAATTTAGGAAATAATATTGCCGAAAATGATATTATTCTATCCGTAGATGCTGATGAAGCCTTGTCTGAAGTATTAACACAATCCATTCTTCAATTAAAAAAAGACGGTTTTTCTGGTGCGTATAAATTTAATCGTTTGAATAATTATTGTGGAAAATGGATTAAACATAGCTCTTGGTATCCAGATACAAAACTTAGGATTTGGAACAAAAACGACGGGAAATGGCAAGGCGATATTCACGAGAATGTAATTTTAAACAAGAATATTTCTGTTTCGCACTTAAAAGGCGATTTGCTACATTATTCGTTTTACTCGATAGAAGAACACGTTAATGTAATTAATAAATTTAGTTCGTTTAAAGCTGAAGCTCTATATAAAAAAGGTAAGAAACCCAATATTATTCAAATATTATTTAAACCTCTAATAAAATTTTTTATCACCTATTTCTTAAAAAGAGGCTTTATGGATGGATACTATGGCTATGTAATTAGTAAAAATTCGGCTTTCTCAGATCACTTAAAATACGTAAAACTCCGAGAATTAAATAAAAATGCAAAATAATAAAACAATTTGTTTCTTTAATAGCGCAGACGCTTGGGGTGGAGGTGAAAAATGGCATTTAGACATCTCGCATTTATTATTACAAAATGGCTTTAATGTAAAATTAGCTATTTCTAATAAATCTGAATGGAAAAATAAAGTGGAGATTAAAAAAATCCCTTTTGATACTTTCTCTATTTCGAACTTAAGCTTTCTAAACCCATTAAAGATTCTGAGGATAGTATCTTACCTTAAACAAAACAAAGTTCACACAATAATCATCAATCTATCTAAAGACCTTAAAACAGCAGGATTAGCAGCTAAAATAGCAGGCGTAAAAAATATTGTATACAGAAGAGGAAGTGCCATCCCCATTAAAAATTCTATTTCGAACAGACATATTTTCAAACATATCGTTACAACAATCTTAGCCAATTCCGAAAAAACGAAGCGTACTATTAACCAAAATAACACATCCTTATTTCCTGAAGAAAAAATTTATGTCGTTTATAATGGATTAGATATAAATAAATTTAGCAATCAGACTATCAATAAAATTTATTCTAAAAACAACAACGAACTCATCATTGGTAATATTGGAAGAATTGTTGAACAAAAAGCGCAAAATAAACTTCTCGATTTAGCTGTAAAATTAAAATCTAACAATCAAAATTTCAAAATCATTATTGGTGGCGAAGGTAGGCTTTTAGATGACTTAAAAAAACAAGCTAAAGAAAAAAATATCGAGAAACATGTTATTTTCACAGGCTTTGTTAAAGATGTTAAGTCTTTTATGGAAAGTATTGACGTCTTTATTTTAAGCTCAAAATGGGAAGGATTTGGTTACGTTATCGTAGAAGCTATGGCTTGTAAAAAACCTGTTATTGCTTTTGATATTAGTAGTAATCCTGAAATTATCGATCATAACACAACCGGATTTTTAATTCCGCCTTTCGATATTGACAAATTATCAGAAAAAGTCACAGAACTTGCTAAGGATGAAATTCTAAGAAAAGAATTAGGAAAGAATGCTTACCAACGTACAATTAAACTTTTTTCTATTTCAAAAACCCTCGAAGATTTACTCAGTTTAGGTTTTATTAGCGAATGTAAGAATTAATACAATGCTTAAAAAAGTATTATTTACAGGTAACTACGACAAAGAGTACAACAGGACAAAAGTAATCTCGATTGGACTTGAAAATTTA